>Ga0114939_10000419_pt1 | contig 35757 bp, 27 predicted proteins | sample AshMeaCrysSpring_FD_87196 | JGI IMG/M metagenome (GOLD analysis project Ga0114939, IMG submission 87196) | Groundwater microbial communities from Big Spring, Nevada to study Microbial Dark Matter (Phase II) - Ash Meadows Crystal Spring | ecosystem: Environmental > Aquatic > Deep subsurface >...
CTGCGGCTGCTCGGTCCGGCGTTCGTGGCCGCAGTGGCCTACGTCGACCCGGGCAACGTGGGCACCAACGTGACCGCCGGGGCCCGCTACGGGTACCTGCTGCTGTGGGTGATCGTGCTGGCCAACGCCACGGCAGTGCTCGTGCAGTACCTGGCGGCCAAGGTCACGATCGCGAGTGGCCGCACCCTGCCCGAGCTGTGCCAGCAGCGGTACCGCCGTCCGGTGCGAGTGGTCTTGCTCGTGCAGGCCGAGGGGGTGGCGATCGCCACGGACCTCGCGGAGGTCCTCGGTGGGGCCATCGCGCTGAAGCTCCTGCTCGACCTCCCGCTGCTGCTGGGCGGGGTGATCACCGGCGTTCTGTCGCTGGTCATCCTCACCGTGCAGCAGCACCGGGGCCAGCAGCGCTTCGAGCACACGATCGTGGCGATGCTCGCGGTGGTGCTCGTCGGGTTCCTCTGGACCGCCATGGCCGGCCGCCCCGACCTCAGCGGCGTCGTCTCAGGCCTGGTGCCGCGGCTGCAGAGCGTCGACAGCCTCGTGCTGGCCGCGGGCATCCTCGGCGCCACGGTCATGCCGCACGCCATCTGGCTGCACGGCGCGCTCGTGCGCGACCGGCACGGCGACGTGTCCGCCGACCCCGTGCGGCGACGCGAGCTGCTCCGGGCTACCCGCGCCGACGTAGGGCTGGCGCTGCTGTTCGCCGGCACGGTCAACATGGCCATGCTCGTGGCCGCCGCTGCGACCCTGCAGGACACGACCACAGCGTCCATCGAGGACGCCTACGCGGGCTTCGCCACCGCGCTCGGCACCACCGCCGCGCTGCTCTTCGCCCTCGCCCTGCTCGCCAGCGGGCTCGCGTCCTCCAGCGTCGGCACCTACGCAGGGGCGGTGATCCTGGACGGCTTCGGCGGCCGGCGCATCCCGCTGACCCTGCGCCGGCTGGTGGCGCTCATACCCGCGCTGCTCATCCTTGCTGCCGGCGTCGACACCACTCAGGCGCTGGTGCTCAGCCAGGTGGTGCTCTCGTTCGGCATCCCGTTCGCGCTGTGGCCGCTGGTAGCGATCACCGCGGACCGCCGCCTGATGGGGACCCTGCGCAACCGCTGGGGCACGACGGCAGTGGCCGGCGCGGTGGCGGCCGCAGTCAGCGCACTCAACGTCGTGCTGATCGTGCTGGTCGTGATGCAGTAGGCCCCAGGCACCTCCAGCCAGCACCCGGGACACCCCGGGAGCCTCACGAGCAGCCAGGGACGGCGCGGTGAACAGGCCGGCGACCACGCAGAACAACGCCGTGCCGAACAGCGCGCCGACGCCGGACGCGAACACGAGCAGGCTCCACAACGGCTCGCTCACCGGCGTCTCGGTGAAGACCCAGGTGCGCACGCCCGTCCACGCCATCGTGGCGTGCGCGACGATCACGCAGGCGACCAGCACGGCCTTCAGGTTGTCGGCCCAGTCACGCCGACCAGCCCCAGTCACGCCGACCAGCCCCGCGGCTGCGATTCTCGCTGGCCACCGGGGCTGGTCGGGGCCTTGCCACCCCTCGCCTCCTGCCTCCACCCAACACTCATCGGGCGGCTGCGTGAGGGCCGAAGGCCCCTTGATCGTGCACGCGGAGCAGCGCCAGCAGCAGGCTCGCGGTGATCGCGCCGATCGGCTGCAGGCCTGCACCCCGACAGCGGCAAGCCACTCGCATCCTTGACCGAATGATCAACCTGGTGTCACCCTCGACCTCGCTCACGGCGGCCCTCCTCTCCGGAGGCACGGATGACCGGACAGACCCAGCCACTGACCGACAGCGACCGGACGGCGCTGCGCCCGGCCGCCTACCTGATCAACCTCACGGGGTCGCGTATCGACGTGCTCGGTCGCGGTCGCTCGGTGGTGCTGGCGCCGCTGCGCCGGCTGCCGGTCAGCGAGGAGCAGCTGTGCGCCTTCGATGCATCGCTGCTGCGTGACTCCGACCAGGTCCGCCTCGAACGCCCGTACGTCCGCACCGTGCGTGCCCCCCTCGCGGTCTACGGCGTCCTCCTGGGGCTCGCGCTGCTCGCCCTGCTGGTCGGGGCGCTCAACGACCGGGCGTCGACGGGTCTGCTCGTCGCCGCCGCCGTCGCCGTCGCGGCCGCCCTGTGGTGGGCTGGCTGGACCCTGGCCGGGGTGATCTCCGGGCGGCCCCCCAGCCCGCAGGAGTCGTCGCGCTGGCTCAGCGAGAAGCTCTCCCAGCTGTTCGTGTTCGTCATCGGGTTCGGCTCGGCGCTGGCAGCCTCCCTGGTGGCCAACGGTGCGCTCGCGGACGGCCGGGTACAGGCCGACGAGAGTGACCTGTTCCGGATCGCGCTGCAGACGGTGTTCCTGGGCCTGGCCATCACCTTCCCCGCCTTCCTCTACTACGCATTCGACCGGCAGCGCGCCGCAGCGCTTCGCACCCGGTTCCTCTTCGACGTGTTCCGCCTGGACGACCGCTTCACCACGGTCGGGGAGATCGAGGCGAAGTACGGCGGGCGCATGAAGGACGCCTTCGGCGATGCGGGTAGCCGGCTCCCCAGCGAGGATCGCGTCCAGGCAGGGCGCCGCAGGTCGCCCGTGGTGGTCGCGACGCTCGTCCTCTCGCTCGGGCTCGTCGTCGCCTTCGTCGACGTCGGCGGGCCCACCCCCGACGGGCCGCTGCTGTCGCTGTTCACCCCGACCTCAGCCGTGCTGCCCTTCGCCTTCCTCGGCGCCTACCTGTTCGCCGTGCTCACCTCGCTGCGCAGCTACCTACGAGGCGACCTGCTCCCCAAGGCCTACAGCCAGATCGCGGCACGGATGCTGGTGGTCGTCACCCTGGGCTCGGTCATCGGCGCCCTGGCCCAGGTCCTGACCCCCGGGGACGGCGGCCCGTCCTACTCCCCCTGGCTGCTCGGGCTCGCGTTCCTGGCCGGCCTGGTGCCCAACACGGTGCTCCAGTTCATCGCCGAGTCGACCCGCGGCGTGTTCCCGCTCGGACGGGGGGCGTCACTGGGGGAGCCGCAGCCGCTCACCCTGCTGCAGGGCATCGACCTCTACGACCGGGCCCGGCTCGAGCAGGAGGGGGTCACGACCCTGGGGGGCATCGTCAACGGTGACGTCATCGACCTGATGATGCAGACCCGCATCCCGACCGGCAGGCTGGTCGACTGGATCGACCAGGCCGTGCTGCTGCAGCTCGTGGGCCCAGCGGCGACCGAGGGGGGCGACGAGGCCCAGCCGAGCTCCTCCGGCCGGGCTTCCTGGCAGGCGGCACTGCACGAGCAGGGCATCCGCACCGCCTCGGACCTGCTGGTCGCCCGGCCGTCCCAGCCCGAGCTGGACCGGCTCGTGTGCCTCGTCGAGGCCGAACCGGTGATGCGTCGGGTGCTGAGCTGGAAGCGACACACGCCGCTCCCGCCCCGGGTGCTCGACGCTCGCCGGCGCAGCACGTTCCACTCCCCGGACGTGTCGCTGCCCGTGCAGGGCCGGCCCACGCCTGCGCAGGCCTCGCTCGGCCTCCCCGAACCCACCCCGCCGGACCTGTCGGACGCCTCTGCTGCCGCGAGCCGCTGACCGCGGGCCGCCAAGCCGAGGTCACCCGGACCTCGCCCAGCCGACCCGCGACCACTCCAGGCATCATGGCCGAGTGCGGACGCCTGGGTGCGACGTGCCCGACCTATCCAAGACCCCTGCCGGTGGCCGTGGCTCGTGGGGCCGGGCCCTGGGTGCCGACCTCGCCGTGGTCCTGCTCTTCGCGCTGCTGGGCCGGCTGTCCCATGCCGAGGGGAACCTGCTGGCCGGAACGCTGACCACGGCGGCCCCCTTCGCCCTGGGCCTGCTCGCGGGCTGGGTCACCGGACCGTGCGTGGGTCTGCTGTCCGGCCGGCAGGCCCACACGGTGCGGTTCGGGGCCTGGGTGCTCGGCTGGACGATGGCTGGCGGCATCCTGCTGCGCGGGCTGCTGGGCGAGGGTCTGGCTCCGGCGTTCCTGCTGGTGGCGCTCGGGTTCCTCGCCGCGGGCCTCATCGGCCGACGCTGGCTGCTGGGGCGCCTGCGCTAGGCCACGTCGCTCGGGGGGTCGCCTGCCGGCTGTACGCCCAGGACCTGCTCGAGCAGGTCCACCGCCCGTGCCCGGTCAACGGCGACGGGCCGCTGCGTAGGCACGCTCCAAGGCGCGCAGCGAACGGGCCACGTCGTCCTCGCTCGTCGCGTGGTTGCTCACCGCGATGCGCAGCACCTTGCGGCCGTGCCAGGTGGAGCCGGTCATCCAGGCCTCCCCCTCGGCCAGGACCAGCCGCTCGACTTCGGCCGTGCTGGCGTCCTCGCCCCAGGCGGTGCACACCTGGGTGAACACGACGTCGTTGAGCACCTCGCCGCCGATCGCGCGCACCCCGTCGGCGAACGCCTGCGCGTGCGCGACCAGGCGCTCGACCAGCGCCGCAACTCCGTCCCGGCCGAGGGATCGCAGCGTCGCCCACAGCACGAACGAGCGACCCCGCTGCGAGAACTCGGGACCGAGCTCGAGCGGCTCCGGGGCTCCCGCGCTGTGCAGCAGGTACGGCGCGTGGATCCCCAGCGCCGCCCGGTGGGCGGCACTGTCGCGGACGAACGCCAGCCCCGAGTCGTACGGCACGTTGAGGGTCTTGTGCGCGTCGGAGGCCCACGAGTCGGCGCCCTCGTAGCCCGCCACCAGGTGCCGCAGCCGCGGCGAGGCACCCGCCCACAGCCCGAAGGCCCCGTCGACGTGCACCCAGGCGCCGTGCTCGTGGGCGGTCTGGACGGCGTCCGCGAACGGGTCGAAGGCCCCGGAGTGCACGTTGCCGGCCTGCAGCACCACCACCGTCGGCACGTCCGGCTGGGTGGCCAGAGCCGCCGTCAGCGCCTCGACCCGGATGCGTCCCTGCGCGTCGGCCGGCACCGGCTCGGGCGCTCCCAGACCGAGGTAGCGCAGGGCGAGGTCGACGGTGTCGTGCCGCTCCGCGCCGACGAGCACGCGCACCCGCGGAGCCCCCTGGAGCCCGCGCTGCTCCACGTCCCAGCCCGTTCGCGCCAGGACGGCGTGCCGACCGGCGGCCAGCCCGGTGAAGTTGGCCATGAGTCCGCCCGTGACGGTGCCCATCGTGGTACCGGCGGGCAGGCCGAGCAGGTCCACGAGCCAGCCCTGCACCACCTCACGGGCCGCCGAGGCCGCCGGGGTCACCTCCCGCAGGCCGCTGTTCTGGTCCCACACGCTGGTCAGCCAGTCCGCGGCGATACCGACCGGGTAGGTCCCGCCGATGACGAACCCGAAGAAGCGCGGGGACGAGTGGGCCGTCAGACCCGGCTCGGCCAGCCGGGCGAGGTCGTCGAGGACCGCCAGGGGGTCGGCTCCCTCCGCCGGCAGCGGCCCACCCATGGCGGCCACGAGCGTGTCGGTGTCCTGCCCGGCCGGGACGCGCCGCTCCGGCAGCCCGTCGAGGTAGGCGCCGGCGATCTCGAGCGCCCGGCGGAGCAGGGTGTCCCGTTGCGGGTCGGAGGAGGCATCGGTCACGACCGTCACTCTGGTCGCCCGCGTGGGTCGCCGCGTCGGAATCGAGCAACCGGGCGCGTGGCCGCCGTGCCCGTGGAGCCCGGACGCGGACCGGGCCACCCGGGGGCCTTCGGCACTCCCCGTCCCTCCTGCCGGCGGAGCAGACTGACAGGTGAGGCCGACCCTGCGCGTCGCGGCGGTTCCGCGGGCCCCGGTAGGTCGGGGGTGAGGTCGATGCCCGACATGCGTGCAGGCACTGCCCCGGCCACCCACGGGGCCACCGGCCGCGCCCTGGCGCTCGCCCGGGCGATGCCCAACGTCGAACTGCACCTACACCTCGAGGGCACGCTGGAACCGGAGATGATGCTCGACCTGGCCCGGCGCAACGGCGTGCGCTCGCGGTTCGGTGACGCCGACGAGGTCCGGCGGGCGCTGGAGTTCCACGACCTTCAGTCCTTCCTCGACCTCTACTACGAGGAGACCCGGGTGCTGCGCACCCGGCAGGACTTCCACGACCTCACCGCGGCCTACCTGGCCCGGGCCCGAGCCGACGGCATCAGGCACACCGAGGTGTTCCTCGACCCGCAGAGCCACACCAGCCGCGGGGTGTCGTTCGGCGACGTCGTCCTCGGCGTCTCCGACGCGCTCGGTGAGGCCCGCGAGCGCGACGACATCTCCAGCCGGCTCATCTGCTGCTTCCTGCGCCACCTGTCCGAGGCGGACGCGTACACGACGCTCGGCCAGGTGCTGGAGTACCGCGACCTCGTCGACGGCGTGGGTCTGGACTCCGGTGAGGTCGGCAACCCGCCGAGCCGGTTCGCGCACGTGTTCGCCGAGGCGCGGCGCAACGGCCTGTGGGCAGTCGCCCACGCCGGGGAGGAGGGCCCGCCGCGCTACATCTGGCAGGCTCTCGACCTCGGCGCCCGCCGCATCGACCACGGGGTGCGCTGCTTGGGCGACGACGCCCTGGTGGCGCGGCTCGTGCGGGACCGGGTGCCGCTGACGGTGTGCCCGCTGTCGAACGTGCGCCTGCACGTGGTGCCGGACCTGGCCCACCACCCGGTGCGGCAGATGCTCGACCGTGGCCTCGTGCTGACCCTCAGCTCGGACGACCCCGCCTACTTCGGTGGCTACCTGGGGACGGTACTCGAGCGCACCATCCGCACGTTCGAACTGACCGAGGCCGAGGTGGCCCAGATCGCAGCGAACGCCATCGAGGCCGCCGTGCTCGACGAGGACCGCCGCGCGACCCTGCAGGCAGAACTGGCCACCGTTCGGGCCGCGATCTCGACGACGTAGCCAGCGCGCAGACCGGCGTCCGGCCGCCGGCCAGGGGCGGGACGCTAGACGCCCGCCCGCACCGGCGGCTGCGGGGCCAGCGGGGCCGGTGGCTTGCGTGCGGCTTCACCCCGGTTCAGCAGCGCGGCCAGACCGAACACCGCGGCGATCACCAGGAACGGCACCACCAGCACTGACGACGACCAGGACACAGACGCGCCGAGGCTGATCCCGTGCTGGAGGACGAAGGGCAGCGACGGCAGGTAGACGGCCAGCGCCGTACCTCCGATCAGCAGCGCCGCGACCAGAGGTCGGTGCAGCCCCAGCATCGCCATCGGCAGCCCCAGCATCAGCACGTTCACAGCCACGACGGGGCCGAACTCCTCCAGCAGCGCGCCCCTCTGCTGGCCTGCGGCGTCGATCACCGCCACCACCGCGACCAGCACCGTGCCGGCTGCCAGCAGCCAGGCCGCGGCCTGCGGCCACCGGTAGGCGACGAACGTGAGCAGCACCAGTGGCGCCACCACGACCATGGTCATCCCGACCGCCTGCCACCCACCCGGGTCCTCGAACGCGTAGCCGGCCGCGAACAGGCCGAACAGCAGCGTCAACGCCGCCATGAGGCCGAAGGCCACCCAACGCGTCACTCGCGAAGCCCGTGTCATCCGAACCACCCCCTCCACCCCAGCGTCCCGCCGCACCACGACCACGCCAGTGCCGCAGGGCCCGCAGCGGACCGGAGGGCCGCCAGGGGCATGCCGGGGATCCACGGGCTCGGTGCCAGCGAGCAGGCGGCTGCGCCAGGATGGCCGGCATGGTCACCCTGGGAGCCGTCGCCCGCCCGCAGCTGCCCCCGGAGCGACTGCGCCCCCTCGCCCGTGCCGCCGAGCAGGCCGGGCTCGCCGAGGTGTGGCTGTGGGAGGACTGCTTCGCCGAGGGAGGCCTCACGGCGGCGGCTGCGCTGCTGGCCAGCACCGACCGGCTGCGGGTCGGGGTGGGCATCCTGCCTACCCCGCTGCGCAACGTGGCACTCACCGCGATGGAGGTGGCCACCGCCGAGCGGCTCTTCCCCGGCCGGCTCACGGTCGGCGTCGGCCACGGCGTGCAGGAGTGGATGGGTCAAGTGGGAGCCCGGCCCGACTCTCCGCTGACGCTCCTGCGCGAGTACGCCACCGCACTTCGGGCTCTGCTCGCCGGCCAGCAGGTGAGCACCCGCGGCAGCTACGTCACCCTCGACCGGGTACGGCTGGCCTGGCCGCCCACCACACCGATGCCCGTGCTCGCCGGGGCCGTGGGCCCGCGGACTCTGCGGCTGACCGCAGAGGTGGCAGACGGGACGATCCTCACCGCCGGCACCACGCCGGAGGCGATCGCTGCCGCGCGGCAGGTGCTCGCGGCGGCCCGGGCCGACGCCGGTCGTACGGGCCGGCACCAGGTCGTCGTGTACGTACTCACCGCGTTCGGCCCGGGCGGGCGCGAGCGGGCCGAGGCGGAGGCCCGCGAGTGGGGTCTGGACCTCGACCCCCACGCGCTGCTGGCCGGCGGCCCCGCCGACGTGGCCGCCGGCGTGCGCGCGTTCGCCGAGGCCGGCGCCGACACCGTGGTGCTGCAGCCGCCCGGCGACGAGCCCGACCCTGAGGGCTTCGTGCGCTTCGCAGGGCAGGTGCAGGCACTGCTCACCTGAGGGGCCGAGGCCCTGCCTGCGACCACCGACGTGGCCGTAACCGGCGACAGGACCGGGTTGCGTCCATACACTCCGCCGCAACAGCCACCGACGCGTCGCCCTGCCCCCGGGGCCGTCGCACGGTGGGGACCGAGGCGGCTGATGACCGACACCGACCCCGGCGTCCCTGGCGACGCCACCACCTTGCACCATGCCCTGGTCGGGTTGCATGCGCTGGCGAGCGACGTCGATCCGGGCACGCTGCCGGGGTTCCACCCGCCGGGGTCGCAAGGCGTCCAGATGCGCGCCCTGGCGGGAGCCTCCGAGGAGGAGGTGCCCGTGTCGACCCGGGTGGGCCTGCTGTACCGGCTCGCCGAGGCCGGCTTCCCCGGGTACGACAAGCACGCCGACGCCTATGCCGACCTCGCCGGCTCCGTTGCGTCGGCCCGCAACCTCGACCCCGGCCGACTGCTCGACGACCTGAAGGAGTCGGCCACCGAGAGGACGCCGTTCGAGGCGACACCCAGCGGGCAGGCCCTGCCGCACCACGAGGCGGCCTTCGTCAGCCGCGACGTGTGCACCACCCATCGGGTCACGGTCGGCGACCTGGCGGCGGTGTGGGTCTTCTCCGAGTTCGAGACCGACACGCCGTTCGACCACGTGGCCGAGTGGGTCGACCCGCACCACTGGCCCGAGCGTGGACCCATGCTCTTCAAGCGCATGGAGCCGGTCGGCCCCGGCCAGCCGGTGGACGTCCCCGGCACCCTCGGCACGGTGCACTGGGAGGGTGTCTTCCGCGAGGAGGTACAACTCGTCTCCCGTCTCGACACCCTGCTGCGCTGCGCCTTCTGGCGCGATGGCGACACCTCGGCGGGCATGACCTACGACCTCGTCGCCAGCGTCGACGGCCAGATCGACGTCGACCGCGGCTTCCTGCTCGTCAACGACCTCGGGTCGGCACGACGAGTCAAGGCTCTCAAGGTCGTCGGCTTCACCACCGACGCCTGGGACTACGTGGCCGAGCTCGTCTGCCCGTTCTGGACGGACTGGATCCGCGGCGCCGTTCGAGGCGGCACGACCAGCACGCCGAGCTCACCCACGAACGAACCGTCCCCCGGACCGACAGGCCCCGGGGACGGCCGCCTCGACCCCGGGGACGTGCTCGAGACCTGGGTGCGGTTCTTCGGTGGCGCGGCCCGCGACTACCTCGACATGTTCACCGACGTGGGGACGCGCGTGCGCGCAGGCGGCTACTCCACGTCGGACTGGCTCGCCGACGGCACCCGCTACTGGTCGCGGCTGGCCCAGGACTGGGCGAAGGCCTGGGGCTACGGCCTGGGCGCGTTGGACGAGGTCGCCCGCGAGGGCCTGGACGCCGGGCTGGTCCCACCCGGTACCGCACCTGCCACCGCTCGCGGGCTGGTCTCGGGGCTGACCCGGCCGGCCTCGACCGCCACCGGATCGGAGAGCACGACCATCCCCGTGGCGGGGCTGAAGGTGGACGACAAGGCGGCGGTGAGCCCGTTGGTGTCCATCGAGGCGGGCGGCACGGTGCTCGACCGGTTCGACGTCCGCGTCACGGTCGTCCCGGTCGGCGCCGGCGCCGGTGTCCGGCTCGCCACCGCCGCAGCCGTCCCGGCAGGTCTGTACGTCGGGACGGTGCTGGACCACAGCGGCCGGACGCTCGCTCCGGTTCAGCTGTACGTCTCGGGTGCCACCGCGAGCAGCGCGCCATGACCGACCTCGGTGGCTCGGCCGAGTCGCGGCTGAGCCGGCTGCTCGAACGGCTGCTCACCGCGGCGGAGTCCTCGCTCACCGCCGGCGACCTCGAGCCGGCCCGGTCCACCGCCGAAGAAGTCCTCGCGGTCGACCCCGAGAACCCCCGGGCGGCGGCGATCCTGCAGCAGGTGGCGGCCCGCCAGCGTGCCCCCTCCGGCGAGCGCGCCCTGGTGACCCTGCTGTTCTCCGACCTGGTCGGCTCGACCCTGCTGTCCGAGCTGGTCGAGCCGGAGGACCTGCGCGACCTGTTCGCCTTCTACCGGCAGGCAGCGCGCGAGGCCGTCACCCGGTACGGCGGTGACGTCATGAAGTACATGGGGGACGGTGTGCTCGCCGGGTTCGGCTACCCCGACCCGCACGAGGACGACGCCCGTCGCGCGGTGCTCGCTGGCCTCGACCTGGTGGCGGCGGTGCGGGAGGCCCGCGACGACCTCCAGCGGAGGCTGGGTGTGGCACCGGAGGTACGCATCGGCATCCACACCGGCCAGGTCGTCGTGGCGGACCTGTCGAGCGACCCGTCCACCGACGGCGGCGACAGCATCGTGGGCGTGGCCCCCAACCTGGCCGCGCGCATCCAGCAGGTCGCCGAGCCCGGCCAGGTCGTCATCAGCGACGTGACCCACCAGCTCGTCGACGTCGACTTCCACCTGCGCTCGCTGGGCGAGCATGACCTCAAGGGCATCAGCCGCCCGGTCGAGGTGTTCGCCGTCGACCGGCCCCGGTTCGGGGGCACCAGGTTCCAGGCCGAGCGGTTCCGCGGGATCCCCCTGCTGGGACGAGCCAAGCCGCTCGACCAGCTGCTGCGGGCCTGGGTCGCGACGTCCCAGCGGATGGACACCGACCAGCCTGCCGCCGACTCCCGGCAGGGTGGGGCCACCTTCCTGGTCACCGGCGAGCCCGGCATCGGCAAGACCCGGCTCGTCGCCGAGGTGGTCCAGCGGGTCGACGCCGACGACGCCCCGGTACTGGCCGCCGGCTGCCTGCCGTTCCACTCCGCCGTCTCGCTGTGGCCGGTCGCGCGGCTGATCGAGCGGGCGCTCGCCCTGCCTGCCGATGCCGTCGAGCGGACGCAGCGGCTGACCGAGCACCTGCAGTCGCTGGGTATCGACCCGGCCCGTTGCCTGCCGTTCGTCGGCAGCCTGGTGGGTGCCACCGACCCCGAACGGTTCCCGGCCCCCGAGCTCGACCCGACTGCCTTCCTCGACGAGACCCTCACCCAGCTCGTTGCCTGGCTGGCCGCCCTGGGGCGGCGGGACCCGCTGCTCTTCGTCGTCGAGGACCTGCACTGGGCCGACCCGTCGACGATCGCGCTGCTCGGACGCGTCGCCGAACGGCGGCCGCCCGGGGTCCTCACGCTCACCACCACCCGTGAGCCCGAGACCGTTCCGTGGGCCGCGGCAGCCGAGATGGTCGTGCTCGGCCGGCTGCACCACGACGAGGCCGAGGGTCTGGTCGAGAACCTGGCCAAGGGCAAGACGCTGACCGAGGCCCAGCGTCAGCGCATCGTCGCGCAGGGCGAAGGCATCCCCCTGTTCGTCGAGGAACTCACCCGGTCGTTCCTCGAGGCGGCCCGCTCCGAGCCCATCCCACTCCGGCTGCACGAGCTGCTCGCGTGGCGGCTCAAAGCACCTGGGGTCGTCCCTCGGGTGCCCCAGGTCGCGGCCACCGTCGGACCGACCTTCGACGCAAACGTGGTGTCCGACGTGGTCGGGGACGCCTCCGTCGTCGACCACCAGCTCGGCGTGCTCGTGGACGAGCAGATCATCGAGCCGACCGAGGTGGCCCACCGGTACCGGTTCCGGCACGCGCTCATGCGCGACGCGGCCTACGAGACGCAGGTGCTCGACGTCCGGCGGCGCACCCACGCCGAGGTGGCGGACGCACTGGCCGCGCACGGAGCCGAGCCGGCGCTGGTGGCTCAGCACCTGGACCTGGCCGGCGAGGACGCCCGCGCCGCCCAGCTGTACCTGCTGGCCGCCCAGGCCGAGCAGGCACGTGGTGCGCACATGGAGTCGACCGAGCTGCTGTCCCGGGCGACCGAACTGCTCGAGACGCTGCCCGAGTCCGACGAGCGGGACCTGACCGAGCTGACCGCCCGGATGCTGCGGGCCTTCAGCGTGTCGTCCATGCGCGGCTACGCGGCCCCGGAGGTCCAGGAGGACCACCGTCGCGCCGAGGTGCTGGCCGACCGGCTCGGCGAGCGGCCCGAGGTGCTGCCCTCTCTCATCGCGATCTGGTCGTACTGGTTCGCCAGCGGCGGGCTGGCGACCTCCGGGGCGATCCTCGACCGGCTCACCGCGATGGTCGAGAAGGACGCCTACGTCTGGTTCGAGCCCGAGGTCGAGGCCTGCGCCGGCTGGCAGCACTTCTACGAGGGTCAGGTCGACCACGCCCGGGCTCACCTGCGCCGGGCGGTCAAGGGCTTCCAGGCCCGACCGGACGACCAGATGGTCTCCCCGTTCTGGCCGCTGCCCAACGACCCGGTGGCGGTCTCCTACATGGCCCTGGCCTGCCTGGCCGCCATGCGCGGCGAGCTGGACCAGAGATCGGACTGGGAGGCCCGGGCGCTGGCACGCTCGGAGCAGGTCGGCTTCCCCCGGGGCCCGTTCAGCCTCGCCTTCGTCAAGACCTACAGCGCGTGGCTGCACCGCTGGCTGGGCGATGTCGATGCGTCCTGGCGGCTGGGCGCCGAGGTGATGGCGATCGGCCAGGAGTACGGCTACGCGTTCTGGACGATCCTCGGCTCCTCCTACACCGGGACGGCCGACCCGGGCAGCGGTCCCGACGCCTCCTTCCTCGAGCAGAACATCGCCACGCTGCGGCTCATGGGACAGGAGGCGTTCGCCGCGTCGCACCTGACCTACCTCGCCGAGCTGGTCGCTGCGGCGGGCGACCTCGACCGGGCCCAGCTGCTGATGAGCCAGGCGCTGGAGGTGGTGCACAAGACCGGCGAGGAGATCCACCTGCCGGAGGTGCTGCGGATCCGGGGTGGCTACGAGCTGGCTCGGCCCGGCGGCGACCCCGACGAAGCCCTGGCCGACCTCACCGAAGCGTTGCGGGTCGCCACCCGGCAGGGCGCCCGGGTAGCCCGGCTGCGGGCCGCTCTCGACCTCGCCCGGCTGCCCGCCGACCTGCGGCCGGACGACTGGCGGACGAGCCTGGCCGCGGCCCGGGAGGCCGTCCCGGCACTCCCGTCACCGGAGGCACAGGCTGCTGACCTCCTGCTCGCCGGGGCGCCGTGACGCGACCGCGGGTCGCCGTCCTCGGCGGCGGCATGGCGGGACTCGTCACCGCCTGGGAGCTCAGCCGGGGCGACTGGCCGGAGCGGTTCGAGTCGATCACGGTCTACCAGCGCGGCTGGCGTCTCGGCGGCAAGGGCGCGAGCAGCCGGGGCCGGTACGGGCGGATCGAGGAGCACGGCCTGCACGTGCTGCTCGGGTACTACGACGCGACCTTCCGGGTGCTGCGCGAGGTGTACGCCGAGCTGGACCGGGAGCGCACCGACCCGGGCTGCCCGTTGCGCACCTGGCGGGACGCGGTGGAGCCGTCCGGCGACGTCGGGCTGGCCGACCGCACCGGCGACTCGTGGGGGTCGTTCGTCACCCGGTTCTCGGTCAACGACGCGCTGCCGGGCGAACCCGGTGCCGAGGACCGGCCGCTGCGCCCGGTCGACGTCGCCCTGCGCGCGGTCGGGCTGCTGGCCGACTTCCAGGCCTCGCTGGCCGCGTCGGCCGGGGCCGCTGCCGCGCCGGGGAGCGGTAGCCCGCCGCGGGTGCATCTGAGCGCGTCACCGCGGCCGGACGGCGAGACGGCCTCGGCGCAGGCGGACCGGCTGGCCGCACTCGTTCGCGGGGGCGGGCTCACCGCGGTGGCCGGGGCGCTGACGCTGCTGCACCGGGCGAGCACGTTGTCGGGCGACCTCGGCGCCACCACGGCCCTCGTGCAGCCCGTCGCAGCAGTGCTCGGGGCGTGGCGCGACGGCGTGCGGGCCGCGGTGCTGGCCGACCCGTCGGCCCGGCGCACCTGGCAACTGGTGGACCTGGCCGTGACCAACGTCGTCGGACTGGCCGCGGACGGGCTGCTCTCCGGGACGGGATACGAGCGTATCGACCATCTGGACTACCGGCAGTGGCTGGCGCGGCACGGTGCCGCCCCCGAGACGCTGGACTCCCCCATCGTGCGCGGCATGTACGACCTGGTCTTCGCCTACGAGGGCGGGGAGAAGTCCCGGCCCCGGTTCGCCGCCGGTCTGGGGCTGCAACTGGCCGCCCGGATGCTCTTCGACTTCAAGGGTGCGGTCTTCTGGCGGATGCAGGCGGGCATGGGCGAGGTGGTGTTCGCCCCGCTGTACGAGGCGCTGGTCCGCCGCGGCGTGCAGGTGCGCTTGTTCCATCGACTCGACCGGCTCGAGCTCGGCCCGGACGGCACGCTCGCGGCCGTCCACCTCACCCGGCAGGCCGACCTGGCCGACGGCCGGGAGGGCTACGACCCGCTCGTGCGGGTGGACGGGCTGCCCTGCTGGCCCGACCGGCCGCTGGTCGACCAGCTCGCCGCCGACCCCGGCGACCGGCTGGAGTCGCACTCCTGGGCCGGCCCGGCGGCGGGCACCGTCCGGCTCGGCCTTCGCGACGACGTCGACGTGGCCGTGCTCGCCGTCTCCCTCGGGATGGTCCCGCACGTGGCCGCCGAGGTCGTCGCGGCCCGGCCCGCGTGGCGGGCGATGGTCGAGCAGGTCGCCACCGTCGGTACCCGGGCCGCGCAGCTGTGGCTGACCGTCGACGAGGCGACGCTGGGCTGGGACGGGCCGTCCGGGGTGACGCTGAGCGGCTTCGGCGACACCTTCGACACCTGGGCGTCGATGACGCACCTGCTGCCGCGGGAGCAGTGGCCGGCCGCCGACCCGCCGCGCAGCCTCGCCTACCTGTGCAGCGCCCTGCCCGACGCCGACCCCGAGCAAGCGACCGCTGGTGCGCGCGCGAGCCTTCGGGGCTTCCTCGACACCGAGGTCGGGGCGCTGTGGCCGGGCGCGGTCGACGCGGACGGCTTCCGCTGGGACCTGCTGTGGGAGGACAAGGGCAGGGTCGGTCCCGACCGGCTCGACGGCCAGTACCTGCGGGCGAACCTCGACCCCTCCGACCGGTACGTGCAGTCGTTGCCGGGATCGGGCCGGCACCGGCTCGCACCCGGTGCGACCGGGGTGCCCGGCCTGGTGATCGCCGGCGACTGGACGGCCTGCGGCCTCGACGCCGGCTGCCTGGAGGCCGCGACCCGCTCCGGCGTGCTCGCCGCCCGGGCGGTGCGCGAGCAGTGCGCCCAGAGCCCGGCGGCCGCGTCGTGACCGAGGCCGTGCGGGGGCTGCGGCCGCTCGTGTCGGACGTGCGGACGTTCGGGCTGCTGTCGGCCACCTCCGTGGTCGACCGCTACGTCGACCTGGTCGAACGCACGCTCGGCCCCGGGTCGGCCGCCGCCGGCTACGCCGACCGACCCGGGTCGCCGCCGGACGCCCCCGACCTGCGCCTGCTCGCACGGTCCACCGCCCGGATGGCCGAGGCCTACGTCGGGCTGCTCGGCGCCGTCGCGGGGGTCGTCGGCGAGGCCGGCCCAGCGGACGGCTCCGCGCCGCGAGGGGTGGGCGCGGCGTTCCCCGCCACGGTGCCCGGCGGGCGCGCCGAGACCACCCTGTGGCTGCACAACCCGACCTCCACGCCGGTGCCCGAGGTCACCCTGGCGGCGACCCCGCTGGTGGCCGGGGTCGGCGCTGCCGTCCCTCTGCGGCTCGACCCGCCGCGGCTGGAGGTGCTGCCGGCCAGGGCCTCGGTGCCGGTACGACTGACCACGGTCGTCCCCGCCGGCCAGCCTCCCGGGACCTACCACGCCGTGGTGGTGGCCTCGGCGGACCCCGACGGCCCGGTCACCGTGACGTTGCGCGTCGTCCCCGCCGAGGGCCGTCCGTGATGAGGTCGACCACCGGCCACACCACCACGGCGTTCCTCGACCGGCTCGCCGAGTACGACCGCACGGCTCGGACGGCGGCCCGCGGCTACCTCGCCGACCCGGACCTGTCCCGGCACCTCCTCGACCCCGCCGGGGACTACCTCGACCGCAACGGCAAGGGCCTGCGTCCGGCGCTGTGCCTGGCGACGTGCGAGGCGTTCGGCGCCACCGTCGAGGACGCCGTTCCCTCCGCGGCCGCCCTGGAGCTGCTGCACACCGCCTTCCTCGTGCACGACGACGTGGAGGACGGCAGCGAGCTGCGCCGGGGGAAGCCGACGCTGCACCGGCTCTACGGGCCGGCGCTGGCGGTGAACGCGGGGGACGGCCTGGCCGTGCTCGCGCTCGGTGCGCTGCGCGACAACGACCAGCGGCTGGGTCGAGCCCTGTCGGCCCGGGTGCTCGCCGAGTTCGTCTTCATGGCCCGCCAGACCGTGGACGGCCAGGCCCGCGAGCTCGGTTGGCAGCGCGACAACCGGACCGACCTCACCCCTGATGACTACCTCGACCTGATCATGAAGAAGACCTGCTGGTACACCACCGTGCTGCCGCTGCGGGTAGGGGCGCTCATCGGTTCCGGCGGGCAGGCCGACCTCGAGCCGATGCTGCGGTTCGGCTTCTTCCTGGGCGCGGCCTTCCAGATCCGCGACGACGTGCTGAACCTCGTCGGGTCGACGAAGCGGTACGGCAAGGAGCCCCTCGGCGACCTGCGCGAGGGGAAGCGATCGCTGATCCTGCTGCACCTGCTGGCCGCGGCCTCGGCCGCCGACCGGGCCCGGGTCGAGGCCTTCCTCGCCCTGCCGCCTGAGCGGCGCAGCGACGCGGCCGTCGCCGACCTCGCTGCGCTCGTGCACGCCTACGGCAGCATCGCCTTCGCCGACGAGTTCGCCCACGGCATCGCCCGGTCGGCCGCGGCGGCCTTCGAGGAGGCGTTCGCAGCGGTGCCGGACTCTCCGCCGCGACGCTTCGTCGCCGACCTCGTCCCGTTCATGGTCGACCGCGACCGCTGAGCACCGTCGGTCAGCGTCGCGGGGCGGCACCGAGCCGGGCCAGCCAGCGCAGCACGAGCCACAGCAGGGCGGTGACGAGCACGCCGAGGAGAGCGACGCCGACGAAGGCCAGGGGGCGGGCATAGGTCTGGGCCAGCTCGGCCGCCCCCGCGTCGGTGACCCGGGTGGTGACCCACCACGCTGCGACCAGCGAGGCCAGGATCCCGACGGCCAGCACCACCGGGCGCAGTCGTTCGACCCACTGCGGGGCCCCGAGCCCCAGCAGCACGAGCGCGACGACACCGCCGACCACGAGGGGCAGCCCGACCGCGGTGAGGGTCATGCCCCCGATCACGAGCAGCACGACGCCGACCGCGGCCAAGGCTGCCGCCGCCCAGCCCGACACCGATTGGCGCTGCACCGAGCGGGCCAGCCCCGCGCTGCCACGCCGCAGCGTGCCCACCGCCTGTGGCAGCAGCGGCACCGACCCCGGCGTGGAGGAGTCCACCGCGGCGGTGCCCACCGCGACGGCCCCCAGCAGCGTGCCGCGCAGCTCGGCGTCGCGCAGCAGGCTGGCCGCGCCCGTGTCGTCCTGCACGGAGTAGATGTCGAGCGCGGTGCCCACGGCAGCGGCGCGCAGGCGCGTCCCGTCCAGGGTGAGGTTCTCCCGCACGAGCCGCACGAAGGCGGCGTCGGCCGCGCGGGCGGTGACCCCGTCCCCGGCCTCGGTCTGCTCCATCGCGGAGGCGACGATGGGCAGCTCCTCGGCAGCGATGTCGCGCTGGATACCCCGGGCCACCGCCATCGACAGCAGCGGCAGCGCCTGCACGGTCAGGGTGGGAGCGGCCAGCGCGGCCGCCTCGGCCGCGAGCTCGGACCTGCGGTCGTCCCACCACCGGCGCAGGTCGGCGTCCTCGCTGCCGTCGCGGGCGCGGCAGGCAAGGTCGCCCACCAGGTCCAGCAGCGCAGCGACCTGGGTGGGCAGGTCGGGTCCGGGCAGGGTCTGTGCCACCGCCCGCAGCCGCGCCGGCGCGAGCAGCAGGTGGACGAGCCAGCCGGCACCGTCCAGGCGTCCCCACATCCAGTCGTTGGCCCGCCACGAACGCCGCACGAAGGCACCGAAGTGCGCCAGACCCACCCCCATGAGCTTGTCGTCGGGCGTGGCCCGGGTGGGTGCCCAGGTGCAGCGGGTGAAGCCGGACACCTGGACGAGGTCGATGCTCTGATCGGCCAGCCGCCCGTCGCCCAGGGTCAGCAGGTCGACGGCCGCTCGGGCGAGCAGGACCCGCCGGGCCAGTGGCTCGTCGGACTCGGCATCCCCCAGCACCTGCCCCGGTAGGCCGGTCGTCCGCAACCAGGCGAGCAGCTCCTGCCAGGACGCCCGCAGCCGTGCCTCGGTGTCGGCCACCTCGTCGACGTCACCGGCCTGTCGCACCACGTCCGGGCAGGGGAACGCCGCGTCGAGCCAGCGGTCGAACAGCCCGGCCGACCAGTCCACCGCGTCGGCCTCACGGACGGGGCCGGCCGCGGCAAGCTCGCGCTGCAGGAAGGCGACCACGAGGTCGCGCTCGAAGCGCACCGGCGCGCCACCGGCGACCCGGCACGCGTGCAGGTCGGCAGCGGCCTGGGCCCAGGTCTGGTTGTTCGGGGCAGGCACCCCCGTGGCCTCGCGGCTCCGCAGCCCGGCCAGTGCCACCCCGAGGGCGGCGTTGAACAGGTCCGGGCCGTAGTGGGCCAGCACCTCGGCGAGGTCGGGATCTGCGGCCTGCAGGTCGAGCGCCGGCGCATCCGACCAGTGCGCGGCGGCTGCCTCGCGGCAGCGCGTCCGCGCCCGCTCGAACAACCCCGACGAGTAGTCCGTCCACCCGGCCGCTGGCCCCTTGCCCACCGTCGCGAAGCGTCCGAGCTGGCCGTCCAGCCCGGTCACGAAGTCGTCGGCGACCCAGCCGCCGCGAACGTCGCGCAGCGCCGCGACGAGCACCGGCCAGGCCTGCGGGTCGTCGCCGACCACACGGTGCAGGGGCGCCAGCCCAGCCGCCCGCCGCCTCGCCCCACGGGATTGCCGGCGGATCTCGTCCAGGTCGGCCCGCCACGACTGGACGAACGGTGCCGCCACGGTGATACCCAGGGCCGACAGCAGGCCCGGCGGGTCCCCGGGCTGGGCCGGCTTCTCCGGCTTGCGCTTCGGGTCGGGCACCACGTGCAGCAGCACGCGCCGGACCCGCTCGCCCGCCGGCTGCTCCCAGACCGCCCGCAACGCGGTCCCGACCGGCTGGTTGTTGCGTAGCCCGCCGTCGACCATCCACCGGCTGGAATGGACCCCGAGGTGGCCGGCAAGGTCGGGCTCACCGCCCGGACCTTCCCCTACCCGCACGAACGACGGCTCGAAGGCGGCCGGGTAGGAGGCGCTGCTGCGGGCGGCCCGGGCCAGCGGGTCGACCTCGAACTCGCCCGGGTCGGGCTGGTACCCCGGGGGCTGGTCGAAGGTGAAGATCGCCTGGTTGTCCTCCATGGCGACGGCGGTGCCGAGGGAGTCCCGCACGGTGGCCACGTCGGGGGCCGTCATGGTGGCGGTGATGAGCAGCCGCATCCGGTTCTCCCGCGAGGGCGACGGCTCGCCCTTGCCGGTGGCGGTGCGCCGACCTTCACCGGGCGTGCGGGCGCTGGCGTCCCGGATCGCGGTGAGTCCTTCGCGCAGGCCGGCCAGCAGCACCCCGTCTCCTTGCAGCAGCGAGGGCGGCCGAGGATCCTCCAGCGAGCGCAGCAGCCGGGTGAACGAACCCTGCTGCAGCCACACCTGGCGCAGCGGTTCGAGGGTGGAGCCGTGCGCGCGCGCCATCGCCAGCGCCGCGCCGTTGATGCCGCCAGCGCTGGTGCCGGTCAGGACGTCGACGTCGACGTCGACGTGCAGCAGCCGCAGCAGCGCCGCGTACCTCGGGTCGGGCGGGTCCAGCGTCGCCGGGTCGCCGAGCCGGTCGGCCCGCTCGGCGTCCGACGAGCGCAGCAGCCGGTCGAGCTCGTAGGTGAGCCCACCCATCCAGATCGCCAGTGAGACGCCGCCGCTGAAGGAGGCGGCGATGCGCAGCTCCTGCGTGGGCAGGGGGGACGGCGTGGGCGCGGGCGGCTGCTGCGGGTGCGACGACATGGCGGCCTCCTTAGCCGGGCGGGGCGGCGTCCGAGCGCGTGCAGGAGACGGAGTACCACACTTGCTCACGCCGTCCGACGAAACGGGCCCAACCGGCACCGATCAGTCGGACGCACCCACCACCAGCCCGCAGCGTCCGACGAACCGAGCCCCGCCGACACCCGCCCCTCGGACGCTCCGCACAGCCGGTACGCGCGGGTGCACAGCCGCGTCCGCGACCGCCGACGGCGCAGGCGGCGGGCCGCCCCTCCAGCAGCCGAGCTCCCACCCCGGTGGCGCCGGTCGCCAGGCCGGGTCGGGGGTCCAGGCCTCGTCCGGGGTGAACCCCGCCGGGACCTCATCTCAGCCGGGTGGCGGGGTGAACCGGTAGGTCGTTTCGCCGCGCTCGGCGGGTCGGGCGGAGCTGACGGGCGCCACGGGGCCGCGTGCGGGCCTACGCTGCGACGCATGGCCACCCGCGACTACTCCGGCGACGGGGTCACCGTGCATTGGGACTCCGAGCTCTGCCAGCACTCCGGCCGGTGTGTGGCCGCTTTGCCTGCGGTGTTCAGGCCGAAGGAGAAGCCCTGGATCGTCGCGGACGCAGCCTCCGGGGACGCGGTCGTCGCCGCCGTCGAGCTGTGCCCCAGCGGGGCCCTGCGCTACACCCGCCAAGCCGCCGCCAGCCCCGCGGCACGTCCGTCCCCGCCGTCGGCCGAGGCGGTGGTCGTCGTCACGGTGGCGGCCGACGGGCCGAACACGCTGGTCGGGCCGGTGGAGATCCGCAACGCCGCCGGCGAGGTGGTCAAGCGGGCCGGACGGGTGTCGCTGTGCCGCTGCGGCCACAGCGAGACCAAGCCGTTCTGCGACGGCAGCCATGAGCGATTCGGGTTCCGAGACGCCGGCCCACCCGGGGCCGGTCGAGGCTGACGGGGTGCCCGCCCGCACGAATGCCACCGAGTCGGAGGACCGCGAGGCGGTGAAGGTGGCCGTGACGGCCGTCGGCCTCGGCGGCTTCGTCAACACGGCCGACCCCCAGGGGCTGCTCGGCCCGCTGTCCGGCCGTCCGCCCCGGTACGCGACGATCGACGTGGGCACGAACTCGGTGAAGTTCCACGTGGCCGAGCGGACCGCCGACGGTGGCTGGCAGACCGTCGCCGACCGGGCCGAGGTGACCCAGCTGGGCGAGGGGCTTGCCGCCACCGGAGCGATCGGCGAGGACCCGCTGCAGCGCAGCATCGCGGCCGTCGCCGGCATGGTTGCGCAGGCACGCGACCTAGGCGTGCGGGCCGTAGCGGCGGTCGGGACGGCCGGGCTACGGAGCGCGTCGAACCGGGCCGCGGTCCTCGAGGCGATCGAGGCCGCCACCGGCGTGAGCGTCGAGGTCGTCTCGGGCGAGGAGGAGAGCCGCCTGGCCTACCTCGCCGCCGTCGCTGGTCTGGGCGCACCGGAGGGGCCCGTCGTCGTGGTCGACACCGGCGGCGGCAGCTCCCAGTTCAGCTTCGGTCACGGCGCCGTCGTCGACGAGCGCTTCAGCGTCGAGGTGGGCGCCGTCCGCTACACCGAGCGGTTCGGCCTTGACGCGGCGGTGGGCGGCGAGGCGCTGGCCGAGGCTCAGTTGGCGATCACAGCCGACCTCGGACGCCTCGCGGGCCACCCCACTCCCGACGCGCTCGTGGGCATGGGCGGGGCCATCACCAACATGACCGCGGTGATGCTGGGCCTGGCCCGCTACGAACCCGACCGGGTGCAGGGCGCGCTGCTCTGCCGGGCCGAGGTCGACCGGCAGGTCGCGCTCTACGCCGGGCTGGACGCCGAGGGGCGGCGGGGCATCGTGGGGCTGCAGCCCAAGCGGGCCGAGGTGATCCTCGCCGGTGCCTTGATCGTGGGCACCGTCATGGACGCCCTCGGGCGGGACGCGCTCACGGTGAGCGACCGCGGTCTGCGTCACGGCCTGCTGGTCGATCGCTTCGGTCCGCTCCGCCCGACGCCCGGGTAGTCGCACGCACCTCGGCCGCCACCCTGGCGATGGTGGCAGGGCCGACCCGGCAGCAGCCTCCGACCCACTCGGCGCCGGACGCGGCCCAGGCAAGCACCAGGGCCGGGTCGAACCGCGGCCGGCCCACCCAGCGTCGGTGCGCGGGGTCCCACTGCTCGCCGCCGTTCGGGTAAGCGACGGCGGGCCGTCCCGTCACCTCGACGGCCAGCTGCACCGCGTCCAGCACCTCGTCGGGGTCGCAGCAGTTCACGCCCACCGCCCGCACGGTGCCGGCGGACGCGGCCACCGCGAACGCCTCGGCCAGTGGCTGCCCCGCCCGCGTCCGTCCGCGGTGCTCGGCGAAGCTGAACCACGCCGGCACGCCGAGCTGCGCGAGAAGCCCCACGAGCACCTCCGCCTCGTCGATGTCGGGGATTGTCTCGACGGCGAGCAGATCGGGTCCGGCCGCGGCGAGCACCTCGAGGCGGGGGCCGTGGAAGTCGCGCAGCTGCACAGCCGGCAGCCCGTACCGCCCGCGGTACTCCGAGCCGTCGGCGAGGACCGCGCCGTAGGGGCCGACGGAGGCGGCGACCCAGCGCTGCACCCCGTCGGCGGCGAGGCCGTCGCGCACCTGTCGGGCCAGCGTGACGCTGCGGGTGAGTGCGGCCCGCGACTGCGCCCGGCTCAGCCCGTTGGCCTGCAGGCTTGGCACGCTCATCTGGTAGCTGGCGGTGGTGGCCACCCGAGCGCCCGCATCGAAGTACGCGCGGTGGGCGGCAGCGATCGCGGCGGGGTCGTCGAGCAGCACCCGCGCGGTCCACAGGCTGTCGGTGAGCCGATGGCCCTGCTCCTCGAGGACGGTGGACAGGCCCCCGTCGAGCACCACCACCCCGCCGCTCACCCCTCCAGTGTGCGCGGGAGCGGGCACGTCCACGTACATAGTGGCCCCTGCACGATCATCAGGCCGGTTCAGCCCCAGGTCGGCGTGATCATCTCCACCACTATGTACGAGGACGTGTCGGGCACGGGGACGTGTCGAGCGGAATCCGCGGATACCCGATCCGGACCCCCGGCTACCCGCGCAGGGTGGTCATGCCTCCGTCGACGCGCAGCACGGCGCCGGTGGTGCTGCCCGCCGCCGGCGAGGCCAGGGAGACGATCGCGTGGGCGACCTCGTCGGCGGTGACGAGCCGACCCAGCGGCTGCCGGGCTCGCAGGGCAGCAGCCGCCGCCTCGTGGTCAGGTGCTGCCGCGAGCAGCCGCTGCACCCAGGGGGTGTCGGTGGTGCCGGGGGCAACGGCGTTCACCCGGATGCCGTCGCCCACGTGGTCGGCGGCCATCGCCAGGGTCAGCCCGAGCACGGCACCCTTGCTGGCGCTGTAGAGCGCCCGCTGCCGCACCCCCACGAACGCCACCGCCGAACACGTGTTGACCACCGCGGCATGCCGGGACCGGCGCAGGTACGGCAGGGCGGCGCGCGTGACCCGAGCGATGCCGATCACGTTGACGTCGAGCACCCGGGCCCACTCGGCGTCGTCGTTGGCGGCCACGTCCCCCACCGCCGACACCCCGGCGTTGTTGACGAGCACGTCGATGCCACCGAGGCGCTGGGCCGCCTCCTGCACGGCAGCCTCGACCGAGGCGGTGTCGGCGACGTCGCAGCCCAGCGCGAGCGTCCCGGCGGGAGCACCGTCGGTGTCCAGGTCGAGGACGGCGACCAGCGCGCCACGCTGCAGCAGCAGGGACGCCGTGGCCGCACCGATGCCGCTCCCGCCGCCCGTGACCACGGCCACGAGCCCCGCAAGCTCCCCGTGCATGCTCACCCCTCGTCCGCACCGGCGGCCGGGGCCGGCAGCCGCGGGTCGACGTGCACCTTCGGGCCCGGACCGGCACCTGGTGGCCGCTGCCCCGCGAGCACCGGCCCGACGCCGTCCAGCCCCACGGTCGCAGCCACCATGGGTCGCGGGTCCACCACGCCCGTCGCGTAGGCCTCGATGGTGGCGTCCAGGCCCGGCGAGGCCGACAGGATGCCGACCGCCGTCACATCCTTGAGCGCCAGAGTGCGGGTGTCGACGAGGCTGGGTGTGCCGGCGAGCCCGATGTACACCACCCGGCCTGCCGGCTCGACGACCTCGAGCGCCAACGCCGGCAGGTGTGGAGCGAACGACGCTTCCACGACCGCGTCGAACGGCAGGTCGGGCAGGTCGTCAGGCAGCCACACGTGCTCGAAGCCGAGGGTTGCCGCGTAGTCCAGGCTCGCCTGCCGGCGCCCCATCAGGTGCACCTCGGCCCCGGACGCCCGGGCGAACATGGCCACCAGCAGGCCGATGGCCCCGGGGCCGAGCACGAGCACCCGGTCGCCGGGCCGCAGGGCCGCCGCCCGCGCGGCCCGCAGCGCGTTGCCGCCCGGTTCGACCAGGGCGCCTGCCACCGGGTCGACGCCGGCGGGCAGGACGTGCAGCGACGTGACCGGGACGGCGACCTGCTCGGCGAGCGCCCCCGGGCGGTCGCCGCGGATGCCCACCTCCTCCCGCTGCTCGCACACGTGCTGGTGACCGCGGCGGCAGCGGCGACAGGCACCGCAGCCCAGCATGGTGTCGCCCATCACCCGCCTCCCCACCCATGCCCGGTCCACCCCGGCGCCGACCGAGGCGACGGTGCCGCACCACTCGTGCCCCAGCCGCATCGGGTAGCGCGCGTCACCTGAGTGCAGGTAGGCCATCTCGCCGGTGAAGAACTCCACGTCGGTGCCACACACGCCGACCCGCTCGACGTCGACGACCACCTCGCCGGCCGCCGCCGTGGGCGCCTCGACGTCCAGGACGGCGTACGCCCGCGGCCCGGTGAGCACGAACGCCCGCATGCCCGCCACCGGGTCAGCGCGGCCCGACGACGTGCTGGCACTGGGCACCCAGCCCGGTGATGCCGAGCTCCACCACGTCACCCGGCCGCAGGTACGTCGGCGGCGACATGCCCAGCCCCACGCCCGGCGGGGTGCCGGTGTTGACCAGGTCGCCGGGCTCGAGCACGACGAACTGGCTGAGGTAGCGCACGAGGAACACGGGGTCGAACACCATCGTGGCGGTGCTGCCGGTCTGCCGTCGCTGCCCGTTGACGTCCAGCCACAGGTCCAGCGCGAGCACGTCCGGGACCTCGTCGGGGGTGACCAGCCACGGCCCGGCCGGGTTGAACGTCTCGGCCGACTTGCCCTTCACCCACTGGCCGCCTCGCTCGAGCTGGAACTCCCGCTCGCTCACGTCGTTGACCACCAGGTAGCCCGCGATCGCCGCCTGCGCCTCCTGCGATGAGCCCAGGTACGACGCCCGCCGACCGACCACGACACCCAGCTCGACCTCCCAGTCGGTCTTGGTCGAGCCGCGGGGGATGCGCACGTCGTCGTGGGGACCCACCAGCGTGTTCGGCGCCTTGGTGAACAGGATCGGCTCGGTCGGCACCGGCGAGCCGGTTTCGGCGGCGTGGTCGGAGTAGTTGAGCCCGATGCACCAGATCTGGTGGGGACGCGCGATGGGCGCCCCCACCCGCTCCCCAGCGAAACGGGCCACCGACCCGGCCGCGACCCGCTGCTCGACCAGGGCACGCAGCCGCTCCAGGCCCCCCGAGCCGAAGAACGCCTCGTCGTAGTCGCCGACCGCGTCGCCCACGTCGACGTAGGTCTGCGCGTCGAGGCGCACCACCGGCCGCTCCGAGCCGGCCGGACCGATACGCATCAGGTACACAGGCACACTCCACCAGTCCAGGCAGGCGCGCGGCCACGCGACGCACGGATGCCCCATCACACCAGGAGCCGTACCGCCGTCGCCGAGCGCAGGTCGCATGGCCCGCGCGGGCCCAGAGTGCGCCGCAGCGCCCCGTGGTCCCGCGCGGGCCCACGGCGGGCCGTTGGGCCCTGGCGGTACGCCCTGGCGCCCGCGTGATCATCGGGGGACCGGGCCGGCCCGCCGTGGGGCCGCCCGACCATCCCGGAGGGCTGCGTGAACCTCGAGAAGGTGATCTTCGGGTTCTTCGTGCTGCTCGCCGCGACGCTCAACTTCGGCTTCGTCATCGGTGACATCAGCGACCCGGAGCTGCACAACCCGTACGAGCTCGTCGCGGCGTTGGTGGTCAGCCTGGTCGCCACCGTGCTGAAGTTCGGCGACCGCACCCAGCTGGGCGCGGTCCACCTGGCCACCAGCCTGGTGGCCGACCTTCAGCTGGTGGCCGCGGCCACGGTCTGGGCCTACGCGGCCTCGACCTCGGACGGCGCCGTCAGCGGCGGGACGATGGCCAGCATCGTGTCGCTGGCGGCCGGGGCGCTGCTGGCGAACCTCGTCTCGGTGGTGCTGCTGGTCGTCGAGACCGTCTCCTACCAGCGCCGCTGAGCAGGAGGCAGGCATGGGCAACCCTCTGCTGACGTTCTGGCACCGACTGTTGGTCGCGCCGACGCAACGGCCGCGCCCGGCCCACCTGAGCCTGCTGGACGAGCCGGCGGCGGCCTCGGCGCCGATCTTCCTCGTGCTGCGGCGCATGCGCGCCCCGCTCATCGTGCTCATCCTGATCTTCGCGATCAGCGTCGTGGGGCTCTCGCTCATGCCGGGCACGGACGCCGAAGGCCAGCCGCACCGGCTGTCGTTCTTCGACTCCTTCTACTTCATGAGCTACACCGCCACGACCATCGGCTACGGCGAGATCCCGTACCCGTTCAGCACCGCCCAGCGGATGTGGGTCACATTCTCCATCTACCTCGCCGTGGTCGGCTGGGCGTACGCCATCGGGATGATGCTCGCCCTGCTGCAGGACCGGTCGTTCCGCCAGGCGGTCGCGACCGAACGGTTCCGCGGCGCGGTGGCGCGGCTGCCCGAGCCGTTCCTGCTCGTCGCCGGCTACGGCCGGACCGGCCAGCTGGTCGGCCGGGCGCTCGACGCCATCGGGCGGCGGTTCGTGGCCATCGACATCGATCCCGACCGCATCGACGCGCTGGACCTGGACGCCCTGCGGGCAGACGCGCCCGCCCTGGTCGCCGACGCTCGCGCCCCGGCCGTGCTCGTGCGCGCGGGGCTGCTGCACGACCGCTGCGTGGGTGTCCTGGCCCTCACCGACGACGACGAGGCCAACCTCGCCGTGGTGATGACCACCGAGCTCGTGCGCCCCGGGCTGCCGGTGATCGCCCGCACCTCGTCCGTCGTCGTCGGCGACCGGATGGCCGCCTTCGGTCGCCCCGTCGTGATCAACCCCTACGACGACTTCGGCGACCACCTGCGGGTGGCGCTGCACGCCCCGACCGCCTACCAGCTGCGTCAGTGGCTCACCAGCCCACCCGGCAGCAGGCTGCCCGACGTGACCGACCCACCCCTCGCCGGCTCCTGGTTGGTCGTCGGCGACACCCCGTTCTCCGCCGAGGTGGCCCGTGACCTGCGCGAGGACGGCCTACCGGTGCAGGTCGTGGCCCCCGGCGACGACAGGTCCGTCGACCTTCCGTCCGGCCTGTCGACGGCAGCGGGCGTCGTGGCCGCGGCCGGCGACGACACGTTCAACCTGTCGGTCGTCGAGCAGGCGCGACGCCGCAACCCCGACGTGTTCGTGGTCGCCCAGCATGTGCTGCCGGCGAACCGCCCGCTCTACGACGCCAGTGGGGCCGACCTGGTGCTGGTGTCCGCGGAGGTGGTGGCCCACGAGGTGCTGGCCCGGGTGCAGAGCCCGGTGCTGTGGCAGTTCCTGCGCGACCTCGCCCGTGCCGGCGAGCCGGCCGCGCAGGCGCTGCGGGAGCGGCTGGTCGTCGCGTGCGGTGAGCAGGTGCCACTGCTGTGGACCGTGACCCTCAGCCCGGACGGCGCTCCCGCCCTCGCCCCCCACCTTAGCCGGGGACCGGTCCGCCTCGCCGACGTGCTGCGCAGCCCGCAGCACCGCGACAGCCCGGTGGGCGCGGTGCCGCTCGTGCTGCTGCGGGACGGGTCCGCGCACCACCTACCGGCCGACGACACCGAGGTCAGGCTCGGGGACTGCCTGCTGCTGGCCGGCCGGCCGGCCGTTCGACGAGCCCTGGGCACGACGATGGAGGACGCCGCCACCGCCGCCTACGTGCTGTCGGGCTCCGAGGTGCCGACAACCTGGGTCGGCCGGGCGCTCTCCCGAACCTCCCGGTGAGAGGCGGTCCTACGGCCTGGCCCAGACCCGCAGGATGCCCACGTCAGGGATGGCGGCCAGGTCGAGCATGTAGCCCTGCCAGGCGGCCCGCTGGCCGGTGCTGCGCTCGTGCCGGCGCGGCTGGAACGCCTCCGGGACGGCTGTGAGGATGTGCGCAGGCACGTAGTCGACGTAGCGGGGCTGCCTGCCGTCCATGCCGACGACGAAGACGGGGTGGACCACGCCGGCGATGATCCGGTCGCGCTGCTGCCGCCAGGGCCCGGCCGCCACCGCTGCGGTCCCGCGTCCCTCGGTTCCGACGGCGTCGGGACCGGCGTCCGCCAGCGCCACCCGCTTGACCTGGGCGACGAACGCGCAGTGCTCGCAGATGACGTCCACGCAGCTCAGACCGTGCGGCACCACCTGGAGCCGCTTGCGGCACCGGGGGCAGGGGACGTGACGGGCGATGGCCTTCTCGGCACGATCATCGGGTGGCGTGGGCGGCATGGCGTTGATCTCCCAGGACGGTCGGCGGCTACAGGTCCTACTCTGCCTGCCCGACCCCAGCTCCGCCGATGATCCACGCCGTGCCGGCCGCCGGGTCAGGCGTCGGTGCGCTGCTCCCAGGAGCGGTAGAACGGCTCCAGCCGAGCGCGGACCTGCCGCTGCAGCAGGCCGGTGACCCGGGCCTGCTCCAGGCCGGGACGCACCAGCGCGGCGAGGTCGCTGGCGAGCGCGTCCCGGTCCACGCCGAGTTCGGCCAGCAGGTCGCCGACCATACGGTCGGCGTGGCGGTTCAGCCCCGCCTCGACCGCGGACCCGACCAGGCGCGGCAGCAGCCCGGTCTGCTGCCAGCGGCCCATCACCTGGCGTCCCACCTCGGCCAGCGCGAGGCGCTGCTGGGCGGTGGACGGCGTGTCGGCCGGCACCGGCCGGTCGGCCACTGCCTCCCACGTCTGTCCGGCGAGTTCGGCGAGCGTGCTGGCGTCGACGGTCGCCTGCAGGTAGCGCTGGCTCTCGCGGAGAGTGTCGGTGATGTTGGCCTCGACGAACGCCGTGAGCTGCCGGTCGACGCTCGCCTCGAGCCGGGGTGCTGCCGTGGTGAGACCGCGCTGGCCGAGCCGCACCAGCGAGGACGCACCGGGGATCTTGCGCGCGAACACGTTCTCGGTGAGCACGTAGCTCTTCACCCCGTGGTAGAGCACGTGCGCGACGAGGCGGGTGTAGGCGGGGCTGCCGACCACGATGTCGAGCAGCTCGCTCCGCAGCCCCTCCATCGGCGCGATCACCTCGACCAGCGCGTCGACGTCGGCCCGGTCGACCAGATCGCCGACGACCGCGTGGCGGTCGGCGAGCTCCTGCTGGACGTCGCCGGCGAGGTCGGCGAGATACTCGGCGAGGTCCGGGCTGGCGGGCAGGTCGGCAGCAGCCCGGCGCGCGAGCGCGGCAACCTCCGCCGCCGGGAGCACCGCCCCCAGCGGCTGGCCATCGAGCCACTCGAGGGTGTCGGTGACCAGGGCGTGCAGGTCGCGCTCCAGGTCAGGGCCGGTCAGCCGGTCCACCTCGAATGCGACGTGGGCGTCGAGCATCTGCTCGAGCGTCATCCGGTGGCCCTCCGGTCGCCGCCGGGCGCGCTGTCAGCGCTGGCCAGCCACTCGCGTAGGAGCGCGTACACCGACGGGTGGTGCAGCAGCGCCAGGTGGTGGACGGCGGGCAGGTGCGCCCCGGTGTGCATCGGCAGCGGGGTGCGCCGGGTGGTGCCCACCCCGGCCGCGCTCGGGTAGCGCACCAGACCGTCGCCGAGGAGCCTGCCGAGCGGGTGCTGCAGGTCGCGGGTCACCGAGCCGGCGACGAAGCAGTAGGTGGCGTGGGACAGGAACGGCACGTCGGTGCAGGTGTCGCGCAGGAACGCGTCGGGGTCGTGGCCGTGCCAGTCGGCCTCGACCACCCGGCCGTGCCCGAGGTCGCGGGTGCCGACGCTGCGCGTGCTGACGAAACGGGTGAGTGGAGCCGTCTCGGGCAGGCGCCGAAGCAGCCACTCGGTCACGTGCACCGCCTGTTCGAGGGGGGCTCCCAGGTGCGGCGTCCCCAGGGTGACGACCGTGCGCACGTGTGCCACCCAGGCCCGGTTCGCCTGCTCGGCGTCGTGGCAGGCACTGCGCCCGACGAGGCCGCCCATCGAGTGCCCGACGAGCGACACCTCGTCCACCGGCACCGGCCACGCCGCAACGAGGTCGTCCAGCAACGCGGCGAGCGCCGAGCCGTTGTCGCTGACGTGCAGCCCGGTGTTGTAGCGGACGTAGACCGGGGTGAGGCCCAGGTCGGACTGCAGCCGCTGACCGTAGGGGAGCGCGTCGTCGCCGGATGCGTCGTGCAGCCGCAGCAGCCACGCCTGATCGCTCTCGGCCAGGCCGTGCACGAAGACCACGATCCGGGACGTGGCGGCCGGGAACGCGGCGGCCAGCGCCGCCGGCTCGACCGGGACATCGGCGCCGGCGACCCGCACGGCCATCGGCACGGCAAGGGCAGGGTGGTTGGCGGCGACGTGGTCACCCCACAGCCCGTTGACCGCCGGCACCGCCACCCGGCCCCAGGCAGTGCTCGACGGGGCCGGGGCGTGGGCCGGCGAGACGGCGTCGACGGCCGCCGCGGCGCCGCGGCTGGCCACTCGGTGGCCCGCCGCCACCGCCGCATAGACGGCCGCGGTGATGCCCCGCTGGGCGGCCACGACCGGCCGGGCGGTGGCCGGTAGGTGCTGCTCCACCCTGGCATCGATCGCGGCGTGGATGTCGCGGACCACGCCCACCACGCCGGACAACGCCTCGCCGGCGAGGCGGCCCGCCGCAAGGGTCTCGTCCTGGCGACTCATGAGGGCCCATCCTCTCGGTCGGCTGCTCAACCACCGCTCAGGTCGGACAGGGCTTCGTTCGCTGGCTACGGAACCGTGACCTCGGCCACGGTAGCCCGGCCGGCAGCCACCGTCCACAGCGGCACGCGAGCGGCATCGTCCGCGCAGGGCGCGGAATGACCGCAGCGTCCCGACGGTTGCCGCAGCCATGACGACGCTGGGCTTCATCGGCAGCGGCAACATCGGCAGCACCGTCGCTCGGCTCGCGGTGGCCGCCGGGCACGAGGTCGTGCTCAGCAACAGTCGCGGGCCGCACACCCTCGCCGACCTCGTCGCCGAACTGGGCCCGTCCGCCCGCGCGGCCACGCCCGCCGAGGCCGCGTCCGCCGGGGAGGTGGTGGTCGTCACGATCCCGCTCGGGCGCATGGCCGACCTCCCGGTCGGGGCGCTACGCGGCAAGCTCGTCATCGACACCATGAACTACTACCCCGGCCGCGACGGGCGCATCGCCGCACTCGACGACGGCTCGGCGACCAGCTCGCAGCTGCTGGCGGCCCACCTGCCCGAGGCGCGGGTGGTCAAGGCCTTCAACACCATCTACTTCCAGCACCTCGCCGCCCTGCCGCGGCCGTCCGGGGCGCCGGACCGCAGCGCGCTGCCGATTGCCGCCGACGACCTGCGGGCCAAGGCAACGGTCGCCGCGCTGCTGGACTCCCTCGGCTACGACGCGGTCGACGCGGGCTCCCTGGCCGACAGCTGGCGGACCCAGCCCGACACCCCCGCGTACGGGCTGCCCTACGCCGCGGACCCGGCGAACTGGGCCGCCGGCGCCGGTCCGGCCGGTGCGGCCGAGATCGAGCGGGCGCTGGCCGCAGCCCGCCGAGACGGCGACGGCTGAGGTCCACCGGGGCCGATATTCGATGGCCACGAGGCCGGACGGTGTCCTAGCGTCCGCGGGCATGACCGGGGGGACGCCCAGCCTGGGGCACGCCGGCAGGGTGGTGCGAGTCGAGCGTGGCCGCGCCGAGGTGCGGCTCGCCGACCGCGTGGTCGCCGTCCCGGTAGCCGACCGTGCGTTGCTCGTCGGTGACCGGGTGGACGTCTGTGTCGGCCCAGGTCCAGCAACGGTACTCGCCGTCCGGCCGCGCACGACGGTCGTGGCCCGCGCCGCCACCGACCGCACCTCGGGCGAGCAGGCCCTGGCCGTCAACGTCGACGTCGTCGTGGTGGTCGAGCCGATGGACCCCACCCCCAGCCTGGGCCGGATCGAGCGGCTGCTCGTGCTCGCGTGGTCCAGCGGGGCGAGGCCGCTGGTGGTGCTCACCAAGGCCGACCTCGCGTCCGGCGGCCACGACCTGCACGCGTCGGTGCAGGCGGCTGCGCCGGGGGTCGACGTGCTGGCCGTGAGCGCCCCGACCGGGGCCGGGCTGGACGGCCTGCGCGAGCGCCTCGGCCCGGGACGCACGTTCGTGCTGCTCGGGCCTTCCGGCGCGGGCAAGTCGACGCTGGTGAACGCGCTGGCCGGCACCGACCTGCTCGCCGTAGGTGACGTGCGGGGAGACGGCCGAGGCCGGCACACTACCACCCACCGCGAGCTGGTCGAGCTGCCGGACGGCTCGTCCCTCATCGACACCCCGGGTCTTCGCGCCGTCGGCCTCCTCGGCGACGCCGCGGCGGTCGACGACGTCTTCGCCGAGATCGCCGGGCTGGCCCGGGACTGCCGGTTTCGCGACTGCGCCCACGACACCGAGCCCGGGTGCGCTGTCCAGGCGGCCGTGGCCGAGGGCGGCCTGCCCGAGCGTCGGCTCGCGTCGTGGCGGAGGCTGCAGCGCGAGATCGCCTACCAGAACCGCCGCGGCGACGCCCGGCTGCAGGCCGAGGAGCGGGCGAAGTGGAAGGCGATCGTCAGGCGGCAGCGAGCGCATGCCGCCGGCCATCCGTCGCGATGAGCCGGGGCCGACGGGTCAGGGCTCCCAGACCGCCGCGATGTGAGCGAACACCACCCGGCGGGGGGTCCAGCACCAGCCCCGCCGCAGTGCGCGCAAGGTAGCCGAGCACCTGCTCCACGCGCGGCCGGTCGGTCCCGGCCTCCTCGGCGGGGCGAACGAACGTGCCGACGTCCGCCCCGGCCACGTCCGTGTGCCGAGCCACCACGACCTCGCTCGTCTGCCCGGCCCGGTCGCGGCCTACGTGGCCGGCTCCGGTGCGCTCGGACGCCCGCGGGTTTCGGGGTTCCGGGCCAGGATCCACGGGCGCATCCGGGCCGGCGCCGATGCCCCCTGGATGGCCTGGACAGGCAAGCAGGCCAACGTGCTCGGCGACCACCCCAGCCGGCTGTTCTTCATGGACGCCACGATGAAGGCGCTGCCCGCCGACGTGCTGCACACCTTCGTGTCGCGGCCAGGCACCGGCCCCTCAGCCCTCCGACGGCCGATCCTTCCACCGCGTGCGGTGGTCCACCCCCATCGGCGACTACCGCACCCTCGACGGACGCACGCTGGCCACCTCGGGCCTGGGCCGATGGCACCCGGAGCCACCGGAGGGGGCCTTTGACTACCTGGAGTTCCACGTCGACGCGATCACCTACGTGCAGGCCCAGCCAGGGAGCGTGGGCGCGACCGACCCGCCGGTGGGGCCGTCATCCGGTGCGTCGTAGGGGTGGCAGTCGAGCTGCCCGTGGCCGGTGTGCAGGGTGCGGTGGCGGCGGCAGGCGGGCGAGCGCAGCGCCCACCCAGCGGCAGTTGTGACGTTCCGCCGGCCTCACCTGCACGGTGGCCCGGAGAGTCCGAGGTCGGGGGGAGCTGTCGGTTGGTCACCCTCGACTCAGCAAAGCGGCGAGCGGACAGCTCACCAACAGCGGCCGACACCCGCTGGAACGACCTTGGGTATGCCGGGGTTGTGGCAGCCCACCCGCGCCTCGACGAGGCTCGGTGGTGCTGATCGCTCCGAGCGCTTCCCGTGCGGATTGGTCCTAGAACCCGTCTTGCGGAGTCTCCGCCGGGGTCGCGAAGTAGCGCCTTTCGGGCGCGGGGGCCGGTTCCGGGACGGCGGGCTTGGGGCAGGCGACGGTGGCGACGCTGTACCCCAGGATCAGCAACTGATCGTCGGAGGTCGCCTGCGTAAGCCGGTCGGCGGCGGTGGCCATCAGTTGATCCGCCCAGGCCGTGTCGAGCAGGCCGTCGACCTCCCAGCCGGAGCCGGTTGGCGCGCCGCTCTCATTCGTTCTGATGAACGACAGGACGGGACCCTGCCGGAGCACAGCGCTCTCCTCGTCGGCTATCAGGCCATCGGAGCGGAACTCGACCCGGACTCGGTAGCCGAAGTCGGGGACGTCAGACCGGAAGTCAGACAGCGTTGCGTCGGCCTCACCGACGGACCCGAGGCGTTGAGCCAGCGCGGCGTCGCAGTCCTCAGCGAGAGCACGATGCCGGGCGAGCGCAGCCTCCGCGGCGACCAGGTCCTCGTAGACGATGACGTACTGGTCGACCTGGGCGACACCGGTGACGAAACTACCGATCGCTCCGGCGGACGCGCCTGGTTCGGGCTCAGCGTCGTCCGGCACTGCCAGGGAGCATGACTCGTACTGCACGGTCGGTTCGAGGACCGTCGAGACAGCAGATCCTGGCAACGGATCGGGCTGGACGACGATCTCCGTGCCGGGGGGCGCCGGCGGCACGTCGGCCGCACGGACCACAGCCGCGAGCGCGACCTGGTCGGCGCCGGGTCCTTGGGGAGGGATGGTCAGTGGGACGCCGGGGGAGCGGCCGACCAGGTAGACGGTGCTGACGGTGCCGCTGCCCACCGAGAGTTCGCCGTTGCCCCCGACGGGCTCGCCGTTGTTCCAGTTGAACGCTCGGGTCAGGTAGTCACCGGCCGGCACGGTCCGGGACCATTGTTGCCCGCTGTCCACCCGGGGGGTCCCGAACAGTGAGGGGAAGGTCGCGGTCTCGTCGTCGGCCACCGGCCCGGTCCCGACCACCCAGCTCGCGGGCGACCCTGAGGCGTTGCGGAAGACCAGTTCGCCCTCGCCCTGACACAGCGGACCCACCGGATCCTCGAAGTACGTCACCGCGGGCTCACCGGCACCGTCCCGGTGGATCACCAGCGATCCCGCGTCACCGGTTATGGCCACCTCGGCCGGCCCGACCAGCACGCCGCCGGCCAGGCTGACGGTGACGGTGGCGGTGCCGCCGGTGATTCCTCCGAGTTCGTCATCGTTGACCTGCTGCCCGAAGTCGACCGCCTCGGCGGTGCGACGGCCGAGCTGGACATCCACGACCAGACCCGGGAGGGCCTGCACGATCTGCACGTCCGGCAGGCCCCCAGCCGGGCGCGCACCCCCGGGGGCGGGCTGGCGCGGCGTGCAATCCTGCGTCTGCACGGCGTAGCGCAGCGTGGTCAGCAACTGCAGGTTCCCCAGCGTCTGCGAGCCGGTCAGGAACACCAGGGCGACCTCACCCGCGTCCACCGTGATCACCTCTGGGCCGACC
>Ga0114939_10000420_pt1 | contig 35746 bp, 27 predicted proteins | sample AshMeaCrysSpring_FD_87196 | JGI IMG/M metagenome (GOLD analysis project Ga0114939, IMG submission 87196) | Groundwater microbial communities from Big Spring, Nevada to study Microbial Dark Matter (Phase II) - Ash Meadows Crystal Spring | ecosystem: Environmental > Aquatic > Deep subsurface >...
AAGTACGGCCGGATCATCAACATGGCCAGCATCTCCGGGGTGATCGGTAACCCGGGTCAGGCCAACTACTCGGCCAGCAAGGCGGGCATGATCGGGATGACTCGAACGATCGCCAAGGAACTCGCCAACCGCGGCATCACCGTCAACGCCGTCGCGCCAGGCTTTATCGAAAGCGATATGACGCGGGCCTTGGGTGAGGTGGTGCTGGGCGAGGTCAAGAAACGGATTCCGGCCGGACGGGTGGGCCAGCCCGAAGATGTCGCGGCGGCGGTTCTGTTTCTTGCCAGTCGCGCGGCCGGCTATATCACTGGGCAGACGCTGGTGGTCGACGGCGGAATGGCCTGCTAGTGCGGCGGGTCGACGGGTCGGGGGTCGGTTCGGATCGGCCGGCCGCCTGCCCAGCGGGCGTGTTTCTCGGGCGTCGGGAGGGTTGAAAGTCCGCCGGGGGGGCGTGTCGATCGCAGCGAATTGGCGATCGCGGCGCGGGAGGCGTGTCCCGGCTGGAAGTGGCCGGGCGGGCTTGGCCGGCCGATTGCCCCGGCCGCGGGCCTCGGGCCGACGACGACGGTTTCCAGGGTGATTCGTGGCATTCCACCACCCCAGACCCCCGTGTGCATATTGACCGTTTTTACTGCCTTGTCCTATCCTTTTCCCCGTTCACCCGTAAGGGTCGTCCGTTTCCGCGTTGATTCGGATGCGACGGCTCACTCGGCCGGTTGGCGTTCCTCGGGTTCGTCCGTCAGCCGTTCCAATGCGATCGATACGGCGCGTTGTTGCCGGTAGAAGTACAAACAGACACTCAGTTGCGGAGAAGCGCAAGCATGGCTTCGGTTGAAGAACGCGTCGTCGACATCGTGGCCGAACAGCTCGGAGTCGATAAGGACAAGATCACCCGCGATACGTCGTTCGTGAACGACTTGGGAGCGGACTCGCTGGACCAGGTCGAGTTGGTGATGGAACTCGAAGAAGAGTTCGACATCAACATTCCTGACGATGCCGCCGAGAAGATTCAGCGAGTAGGCGAAGCGGTCGACTATATCGAAAAGGCCCAAGCCCAACGCGGCTAGTGGCGGCCGCTGTTGTTGCGATGCCGGCGCACGCCGGGACGGAATGATGCATGTGTCGTCGGGCCGCCCATCAGGCGGCCTGCGATCCGTGACTCCCGCCGATCTTGGATGGCGAGACCATTGCGGGCTGGTAGATGTTCGTCTGCTTCCAGCGTTGGTAACTTTCCAACGTCGGCCGCATCGGTCGGTAGGTCACGGTCGCGTCTCGTGATTGCGCGGCTGCCCCTCAGCAGGCCGTCCGCGGGTCCTCGCTGGATCAGGTGACCTGAGCGCACAACGATTGATGGACGTTCACGTAGCTCTACACGCACAGGGCAATCAGTGATGAAGCGACGCGTTGTCGTCACGGGCATTGGCGTCGTCAGTCCACTCGCCTGTGATGTTGGATCGTTCTGGCAACATCTGGTCGCCGGAAAGAGCGGCATTCGTCGCCTGTCGTCGCTGAACCTGGATGACTTCAAGGTCCACATCGGCGGCGAGGTCGTCGATTTCGATGCGACCGGTTTCTGCGACGCGAAGGAACTCAAGCGACTCGATCGCTTCACACTGTTCGCGCTAGTGGCCGGCGGGCAGGCGGTTCGTCAGGCAGGGCTCGATTTTGCTTCGGTCGACGTGAATCGTTGCGGCGTGATTTTGGGCAGCGGTATCGGAGGCCTGCACGAAATTGAACAGCAGATGGAGCGGCTGTTTGGCAAAGGGCCCGACCGCGTCAGCCCGTTCACCGTCCCCAAGATGATGCTCAACGCGGCGGGTGGTAACGTCGCCATCCAGTATGGGCTGCGCGGCCCCAACCACGCGGTGGCGACCGCCTGTGCGAGCGCTACGAACGCGATGGGCGACGCGCTGCGGATGATCCAAGAAGATCTGGCTGATGTCGTGATCACCGGCGGTACCGAGGCCGCCATCACGCGGATGGGCCTGGCTGCATTTCAGAACATGAAGGCACTGTCGGCTCGGAATGATGCGCCTCACCTTGCCAGCCGACCGTTTGATCGTGACCGCGACGGTTTTGTGCTGAGCGAAGGAGCCGGCTTGCTGGTGTTCGAGTCACTGCAGCACGCCCTCCGTCGCGGGGCCCGCCCGTTGGCCGAAGTCATCGGCTACGGCGCTTCTTGCGACGCCGGTCACATCACACAACCGGACGTTGCAGGCACCGGCGCTGCAGCCGCCATGAGCGCTGCGATCCGCGACGGCGGATTGGAGCCCCACCAGATCGACTATATCAACGCCCACGGCACGAGCACTCCTCTGGGAGACGCTGCCGAAACGTGCGCCATCAAGAACGTCTTCGGATCGCATGCGACACGAGTCGCGATCAGCAGCACCAAGAGCATGCTGGGCCATTCGTTGGGGGCCAGCGGAGGACTCGAAGCGGCTGTCTCCGTCCTGTCGATCCAACACGGGATGATCCATCCGACGATCAACTTGGAGCATCCCGACCCTGCGTGCGACCTGGACTACACGCCGCGTGAACCGCGCGAACTAGCCGTCAAACGGGTGATGAGCAACAGCTTCGGATTCGGGGGACACAACGCATCGATCATCTTCGGCGCTGTGGACTGAGCGATCGCATTCCCCGTCGGGAACAGTTCACCTCAAAGAAGCTGTTCCTTCAGCCAGGAACCGCAACGAACTGCGGCACCCCGCGCGGCTCAGTCTCCCCCCGGCCCGACTTGCTCGAAGGTCCCCCCGTTCTCGGCGGCAATCGTCCGCAGCGTGCCCCATCCCACATCGCTCATCAAGCCGATCGTGTGAATCGGAATCTGCTCGGAGGGATCGCGGATCCCGTTCTCGCCCAACAGGAACTCGCGCGTTTGATCTTGGAACTCGCCGTCGCTCAGCAGAAAGATCGCGTCCGGGTGCAGCCGCAGCGCGATCGCAACGGCCTCCATCGGTTTCGTGGCTCGCCCCATCCGGACGCTGCCAAGCCACCGCTTGAATCGCTTCATTGAGTTCGGATCGCTGGCCGAATATTCGATTGTGTCAGGACGATGATCAAACATCAGATGGGTGCGGTAGTCGAAACAGATCACGTAGTAGCGTTGATCCGAGTTCAGACTGCCGACACACCGCACGAGTTCTCGGACGGCGGCCCGCCATCGCGGACCTTCCATGCTGGTTGACGAGTCAATGATGAATACGAACTTTTCACCGAGGGCATCGACTCCGAAAAACTGAGTTCCTGAACCATCGGCCAGTCCGCGCCGTGCTTGACGGTCGGTGGACGCCGCGGGCTGAATCTCTTCTTCGTCCGCTGCCGCCCTGCCCTGCCCCGCGGCAAATCCCTCTTCCATTCCCACCGACGCAGGCTCGACGACCAAACTCTCAACGGCCAAGCGGGGTAGCGGCGGCAAACGAACGGGCGTGTTCGGTTCATCGCGCAGCGATACTGCGGGCGGAGCCGCCGACTCGGAGGCCGACATGCTCAGCGCAACGTCTTTGTCTTCCGCATCGAACTTGGACTGCAACACGAGGCTGGCGTGTCCATACGAGGCGTCGATGCCAAGAAACGCCAGTCCGATAAGGAATGCGGAATGCAGGAGCGCACTGCAGAGGGCTCCACGCCAAGTCGCGCCCCGACGAGGACCGATGGCTGAACCGCATAGCGCGTTGGCTTCTGAACGCTGCCCGAGACCGACGGCTGCCGGCCCCGTTTCGGCAAAGCCGCCCGCAGTCTGCACGCGAGACGGGAACGAAGGCAGCGATTGCGGGATCATCGCACGTCGAATTCCGTGACCTGCCGAAACTGGCCACCGTGACGCGCCGCAATCCGTGCCAGACGCGTTTGGCCCTCGCGGGCCGAAAACCCAATCGTATGGATTATCGCCGCCAGATGCGATGGTTCGAACAGCGAATCCCGCCGATTGGCCTGCTCGAGCCAATCCTCAACGCGCGACGGGAATTCGCCGTCCGACAGGAGAAAGATCGCCTCCGGCCGACGCTCCAGCGCCCAAGCCAAGGCATCATCGGGAGGCCCTCCGGCCTCCAGTTCCACCAAACGGATCCAAGCACAACAGCGCGCAATATTTTCGGGCGTTGCAGCAATCGGATATGGATCGGGAGTCTGCCCGTCAAGGCACATCGGATGCAGCTGCTGGCTGTAGAAGGCCACGGAAAATCGCTGGTCCGGGCGGAGCGACTGCAATGCCCGCACCAATTCATCACAGGCCGCCGTGAACCGCTGGCCGCTCATGCTGCGTGAGCAATCGACAATCCAACAAAGATTGCGGCCTTCTCCGCGGATCCCAAAGAACTCGACGGCCCCGGCCGCACCGCCCCCCACCGTTTGCAAGGACGGGCCTCCCGCACCCCGGACGGGCAGGCCCGTCATGGCAGGCAATGTCCCGCGAGAAAGCGGCGCGGCGATCGCCGACAAACTCGATTCCTCCACCGCCCAATCATGCATTTCCACCGGCTGGTCGATGCTCGGGACCTCCGTGACGGATGCCTCGGCCAGTACGTCCGCCGGGGTGAGTTCGACAGGGGTTTCGGAGGAGTCATCCGCCGTCACGGCCTGCAGGTCCAACATCCGAGGCGGCTCCCGCGCCGGCAACGTGATCCACAACAAGATGACGACAAGCGCTCCATGCGCCAGGGCGCTGGCATGCCAACCCTTCGGTCGGAGCAGGTTCCGCCAAACCAATCCGCGCCGGGGCTCTGCGGCGAGCGGCCGCGTCTGCGACGGCGAGGCGGTGGTAGGGGAAGCGCGTTTGCCGGGTTTCTTTCGATCGGCTTGACGATTTCGGTTTGCTACTACGCAATGCACAGTAGCGCGATCTCCCAGATCGTGCGCGACTTTTTCGTGAGAGCCTGAGGGTGTGTTTTGGACGGTTCGAGCTCGAGCGGCCTGAACGTGGGAGGCCCAGCCCGTCGAGCATTCCGTCGACGTGATCCCGCTCGAACGATCGGGACTCACGCGCTGCAACTGCGTTTGTCCATTCGATCGGACCTCGGCTTCCGAGGAACCTGCGACGGGATCTGATGGCTCAGCTCGGTCGGTGGGCGGTGCCGGAGGGGTCTGCGCAGGTGAGAGCGCCGAGAGCCGGGAAGGAGTTTCGGGTTCGGCTGCAGGCGGCTCGATCGACTTGGCACCTGCTTCCAACGTCCGCCGGATGGCGATCGCTTCCGCCTCGTAACGGGCGGCGCGTGCCTGCCATTGCAACTGCCGAAGTCGCAAAAGCAGGTCGGCACGTCGTCTCCGCGACGACGGGTCGGGCGAAGGCGGCGCGGCTTGAACCGCCTCTGGCTCTGAGTTCACGTGCAGCGCATCGATCGCCGCTGGAGGGGCGACCTTGCCGAGGAGTTCCTTGCGAGCTGATGGCGTGGCGGTGCTCGAGCGTCGATCAGGCATTCCGCATCTCCTTGCGATCCATACACCTGAACGGGGGTGCATTATGCGGAGAGTACGGTGGACCACAAGAAAATTCCTCCTCAGATGTGGCAAAGCGCAGCGAGCATGCGTGGCTTGCTTGACCGGCTGGGAGGCGCCGCGGCTGCCAATCTCTCTTGGGGCTGGCGGACGGACAGCGCTATACTCGCCGGACCGGTGTTCGCCGCTCGGGTTGGGACTGCAACCGGGTGTCGGCCGGCAGCGCGTCTGCATGCGCCGCACGGGTTGCCGCACCACGGGCCCTGGGTCGGTGGGTGGTCGAACGGGCATGACGGCCGAAACTGAGAGACGAAGGCAGGGAAGCCATGAGTCGAAGAATTCCCGCTACGCCGGGTCGCTTGCTTGAGGGATTGTGGATCTTTGGCTTGCTGTTGGGACTCTTCGGTCCCGCGGCTGCCCAACCGCCGACGGCGGGCAGTTCGGGTGGCAACGGGTCGAATGCGAATGGAGACGTGCCTGCGGCGGGATTTGGGGCGGCGGGGGCTCGCGGAGCATCGCCCCAGGTTCAGCGTCAGTACGACATACGCGGCTACACCGGATATACCACCCGTTTGCCTGCGCCTGAACAAGCGATCGTCCAATGGGTGCTTCGTGAAACGGGCACTGAGGTCTGGTTCGGCGCGCCGTATGGATACCTGTGGGCCAATCGCGATGCGCTGCAGGTTTATCACACGCCGGAAGTGCAAGATGTCGTCGCGCGGATCGTGGATCGATTTGTCGCCGGTCCTAAAGAACCGCAGGTGTTCACCGTCGGGATCGTGAAAGTGGGCAGTCCCGACTGGCGCGCGCAAGCGATGCAGTTGCTGCAGCCGGTCGACGCGCAGTCTCCGGGAGTGCAGGCGTGGCTGGTCAGCAAAGAGAATGTCGCCGTGTTGCAGCAGCAGTTTCAGCAGCGTGCCGACTACAAGCCGCTCCGTGTTCAGGATCTGGTGCTGTACAACGGCCAGTCCGAAAAACTATCCGCCACGCGGAGCCGCAACTATGTGCGTGGGGTGCGACCGAATTCCGCGGGCTGGCCGCCTTTTCAACCTGAAATCGAAGAGATCAAGGAAGGCTACGAAATCGAACTCAGTCCGTTGCTGGAAGTGGATGGTTCGATGATGGATCTGGTGCTCCGCTGTCATATTGATCAAGTGGAGAGGCTCGTTCCGGTGGACGTGAATGTATCGGTCGGTGCCGGTCAGACACAGACGCAGCGGATCGAGGTCCCTCAGTTGGTCAGCTACCGTATGCACGAGCGATTCCGGTGGCGCGCCGATCAGGTGCTGCTGCTCAGCGCGGGGGTAGTGGCGACCCCCGACGAATCGGCCAATCCAGCGAACTTCTTCCACCTCGACCGATGGGCGGGCGGGACGCCGGGGCGAGCCGACGCGCTGTTGTGGATTCAGTACAAGGGACGGGGCACCGTGGATCAGTTGGGGCCGGGGACCCCGGTGGCCGCGAGCCCAGAGTCGAACATCAGCCGAGGCCGATACTGAGGGTTCCGGCAGGACCTTCCCAAAGCAGCTCCAGCATCGCGGTTGACCAGCGTCGCCGGTGGGGACGCCCGCCTGTGGGGTTCTTCTGCCTCAGGCCGCTTCTGGGCTAGACTGCCCCGGCCGAGCCAAGCCGGCTGGCAAGGGGCGCGAATCGCGCCGTTTGATAAGCCGTGACGTGAGAGCGGGCAACGATGCAACGCGTGGTAGTGACAGGGATGGGCGTCATCAGCCCGCTGGGCAATTCGCTCACCGAACTCTGGTCGGGTCTGGCAGCCGGACGTTCGGGAATCGGCCCTTTGCAAGGGATCCCCACGGACTCCTTCGATTTCTCCTGGGGCGGTCAAGCGCGGGGCTTTACCGGCGAGATCGAACAGTTTGGTCCGTTGGACAAGAACGTGCAGCGGGCGATCCGCAAGGGTCAAAAGCTGATGTGCCGCGAGATCGAAATGGGAGTTGCTGCGGCGCAGCTCGCCCTGTTCGACAGCGGCCTGAGCGAATCGAAGCGCGACCCCGATCGTACGGGCGTCCTGTTCGGCTGTGACTATATCTTGACTGCGCCCGAGGAATTCGCGGCGGGGATCAAGGGCTGCCTGGATGCGGAGGGCGAATTCTCGTTCCCGCATTGGGCCGAACGAGGAATGCCACAGGTCAATCCGTTGTGGCTGTTGAAATACCTTCCGAACATGCCCGCCAGTCACGTGGCGATTTACAACGACCTGCGTGGCCCGAATAACTCGGTGACGATCCGCGAAGCTTCCAGTTGCATGGCCTTGGCGGAAGCCTGGATGACGATCATGCGGGGCCATGCAGATGTGATGGTCGTTGGAGCCACCGGCACGAAACTCAACAGCCTGCGGACGCTGCATGCCTCGTTGCAGGAATCCCTTGCGACACGGACCGGAGGCGTCACATCGGAAGACGGGACCACGGCATCGCGCCCGTTCGACAAAGACCGCTGCGGAGCGGTGTTGGGCGAAGGAGCCGGGGCTCTGATTCTTGAATCGCAAGAACACGCGACCCGACGTGGCGCGCGGCTCTGGGGGGAAATTCGCGGAGCCGGTTCCAGCGCTGTGGGTCGGCGTCGGACCTCGGAGCACCTTCGACTGAGCATCGCCAATTCGCTCCGCTCGGCGCTGCAAGGACTGGGGGGCCCCCCGGGCCATTGCCACGCCCACGGCCTGTCGACCGTCGACGGTGACTTGCAGGAAGCCGCCGGGATCCGTGATGCGCTGGGTTCGGCCGCGGATCAGGTTCCGGTAGTCGCCGCCAAGAGCGCTTTCGGAAATCTGGGGGCGGGCGGGGGAATTGTTGAGGTGATCGTCAGCCTGGCCGCACTGGAAGATGGGAAGTTGTTCCCGACCCAGAACGTGGAGCAGCTCGACCCGGCCTGCCGCCTGAATCTGGTCCGAGATGCCTCACAGCCCGCCGGTGACTCGTTTGTCTCTGTGAACTACTCGCCGCAGGGGCAGTCCGCTGCCATCGCGATCTCGAAATGGCAAGCCGCCTGAGTGGTTGGCACCTCGGGCGGCCCGTCGCCGACATCGGCCGGGGCGAGGCGAGATGGGGGGCCCGTGTTCCACACCCCCCCTGCCGCCTGGACTGAGTCGGAGCTCCTGATCGATGACAAGATCGGGTTCCGCGGCGTGGCTGTCCTTGTGAGCAGCAGGCTCAGTGGCGCGGCCGCTTCGCGTTGACAGTTGGCGGTCGGGCCGATACGGTTGTGGGTTTACCCAACCATCGACGTCGCTAGCCCGAGCGACGGGAGCCGGCGCGCCGAAGAAGCATGAATCCACAAGACATCCTTCGCTACGTCGACTCGCTTGTTCGCGAGAAGAATATCGATCCGGGGCAGGTGTTTTCCGCGATTGAGTCGGCGCTGGTCACCGCAGCCAAACGGCAGTACGGCGAAACGGCCGACGTGAACGTCACGATCGATCGGACATCCGGCAGGATTTCCGCGACGCACGATGGCGTGGAACTGAGCCAGGATCAGATCGGCCGCATCGGTGCGCAGACCGCCAAGCAGGTGATCATCCAGAAGGTGCGGGAGGCCGAGCGGGATGTGCTGATCGAGGAGTTTCGCGATCAGGTGGGACAGCTCGTCGCGGGCACGGTCCAACGCTGCGATGGCGGCGTGGCCACGGTCCAGTTGGGAAATGTGGAGGCGATCCTCCCGCGAAGCGAGCAGATCCCCGGCGAGACCCTGCATCCGAATGAACGTGTGCGGGCGGTTGTGTTTGAGGTTCGTGCGGTTGGTAATCGTGTGAAGGTCGTGCTCAGCCGGACGCGGCCGCAACTGGTGCAGCGGCTGTTCGAACAAGAAATCCCAGAACTGTCCGACGGCGTGATCTCGATTGACTCGATCAGCCGCGAACCAGGTTATCGAAGCAAGGTGGCAGTCAGCACGACCGATCCGGCGGTGGATCCAATCGCGGTGTGCGTCGGCTATCGCGGCAGTCGGATCAAGCCGGTTCGCGAAGAGCTTGCCGGCGAACACATCGACGTGATCCGGTTCAACTCCGATCCGCAGGTGATGATTCCCAATGCGCTGCAGCCGGCGACCGTCGAACAGGTCCTGCTGTGCGACTTGATCGGACGGGCGATCGTTCTTGTGCAGGAAGACCAGTTGAGCTTGGCGATTGGTCGGCGCGGACAGAACGTCCGCTTGGCAAGTAAGCTCTGCGGCTGGGACATCGAAATCATGACCGCCGGAGAGTTGGAAGAACAAATCGATCGAGCGATGACGGCATTCTCGCAGATCGAAGGGATTGATTCGGAACTTGCCCAGCGGCTGGTCGAACAGGGTTACCTCTCGTACGATGACTTGTCGGTAATCGAACCTGAAACCCTGATGGAAATGGGGAACCTCACCGAGGAGCAGGTCGAGTCGATCGTCGAGCACGCGGAGTCCAAAGCGACCGAGGCGGAAGCCGCGGCGGCAGAGGAACGGCGGTTGCGTCGTGAACGTGATCGGAGTGGGCCGGAACCCGGCGCAGAAGCCAGTGGGGAAGCGACTGAGGTGGACGGCGGCTCTGAGTTGTCGGATGCCGTAGCCGAACCGGCCGCAATGTTGGATGATGGTCAGCCGATGACGCTCGAAGGGGTTGAATCGGCGAACGCGCTGCCCACCGATACAGCGGACACGGGGACCGACCAAGAAGTCCCGCTGGATGCCAAGGAGGCGACGTAGCCGCGCGATGTTTCGGCTGCACCCTCGCAACGGATGCGGCGGGTCGCCTGCGGTTTGCTGACCACACCGCCGGGACCTTGTCGCCACGATGCAGTCGAGCCTGTGTCGTGCCCCGCCGAAACGTGGGTCCTTGGCAGAAAAGAGCGATCCGAAGATCGCGATGGCCCATCGGACTTGGCGACTCAATCCAGTCGCCACCATTGGTCAGGAGTAATGCCTTATGTCATGAGATGTTCATTCCGATGCCGTGCGGACCATGCTGACAGCATGCAGCACGTTGCCGCCGGCCGGTTCAACCACAGGAATTCTGCTCCGTGCCCGTTCGCATTTACGCGTTAGCGAAAGACCTGCAGATCGATAGCAAGGACTTGGTGGATTTGTGCGCCAAGGCCGGGATCTCCGGCAAAGGATCGGCGCTGGCCAGCCTTGATGATGATGAAGTGACGCGATTGAAAGAATTCCTGTCGAGTGGCAGTAAGAAAGCCATCGGTGGCACCGCCACGGCCCCACCTCCCAGCAGCGGCGCTGCGGCGCCGATTGCGGCTCCGATCCGGACCCCGGTGGCGCCATTGAGCCGCGGGGTTCGCAATCTGAACACGGCTCCCGAGCGCGCCGCGCCGGCGCCAACGCCGGCACCGCCGGCCAGTCCCGTGGCACCTCCCGAACCGGTCGCCCCGGTGGTCGTCGCCCCCACGACCACCTCGACCACCTCGACCACCACCAAAGCCGAGCCGCCTGCCAGTCCCCCGCCAGTGGCCGCCAGCTCGACGGCCGCCGGTCCGTTGCGGCGCGATGAAGCATCCAGTCGGTTCGCGGGATCGGGATCAAGCGGCGGCAAAGTTCGGGTCCTCGGCAGCCGCCCGGCCCAGCGACCAAGCGACAGCGGTTCCGCGGGAGCGGCGGCCGGTGGCGGCGATAAAGGCCGGCGGAAGGGACCGGTCATCAACCTGGCCTCGATGCCGGAAGTCAAGCAGCCCGTCGCCCGACCGGGCAGTGGGGAGCCGGCGCCGCAGAAGCCCGAGCTACGCCTTCCGAAGGACGCACTCGCGGCGGGGAAGGCCGGCGAGGATGTCAAAGCGCCGCTGGAGCAGCAGCTCCGCGAAAAGCAGGCCAGCGCCGCGGCGGCCGACCGCAAGCGTGGCGCCAAGGGCGGGGCGCTGACCGATTTCACTGGCGCGGGCGAACGGGGACGCGGCGATCGGCGGCGACCCGAGGAACCCGCGCCCGAAGCGAGCCCGCCACCGCGCCGCTCATTGGCCGGGATGGCCAGCGCGCGAGCCGATCGCGAAACCAATCGAGTGGGACGCCGGCGGACCGAGGATCGATTCGATGCCGAACGGGCCTTGCAGCAGCGTGACGAAGATCGCCGATCGCGAAGCGGCAGAAAGCCTCAGCGGAAAGGCGCTTTGCAGGTCGCGACGCGGAAAGAAATCGTCGAAGTTGCAATGCCCTGCACCGTTCGGTCGCTCAGCGAAGCCTGCGGTTTACCGGCTGCGAAAGTGCTCAAGAGCCTCATGGGACTGGGCACGATGCTCAACATCAACGCTCAACTGACGCCCGACTTGATCGAACTGTTGGCGGCCGACATGGGCTTTGAGGTGCAGATCAAACAGGCGACGACGGTCGAAGACGACATGCTGGCCAAGATCGATGCCGCGATCGATTCGCCAGAAGACATGGAACCACGGCCACCGATCGTCACGTTCCTCGGCCACGTCGACCACGGAAAGACGAGTCTGCTCGATTATCTGATCGGCACACGGATCGTCGCGGGCGAAGCCGGCGGGATCACTCAGCACATTCGGGCCTATCAAGTCGAGAAGAACGGTCGGCGGATTTCCTTCGTGGACACGCCGGGCCACGAAGCATTCACGGAGATGCGTGCCCGTGGAGCCAACGTGACCGACATCGCCGTGCTGGTCGTCGCGGCGGACGACGGAGTGATGCCGCAAACGGAAGAGGCGATCAGTCACGCCAAAGCGGCCAACGTTCCGATCGTCGTCGCGCTGAACAAGATCGACTTGCCTGGCGTGGATACGAATCGGATTCTCAGTCAGCTCACCGAACACGGTTTGACCCCCAGCGAATGGGGTGGCGACGTGGAGGTGATCCGGACCAGCGCCTTGACGGGCCAAGGGATGGATGAGTTGCAGGAGACGCTGCTGACGATCGCGGAACTGAATGAATTCCGCGCCAATCCGAAGCGCCCGGCTCAAGGCATCTGCCTGGAAGCCGAGCAGCAGGCGGATCGTGGCGTCATCGCGAAGCTGATCGTCAAAACGGGAACGCTCAAGGTCGGCGACATCGTGGTCTGCGGACCGACGTATGGTCGCGTCAAGGCGATGTTCGACACGCTCACCGGCGACTCGATCAAGTCAGCCGGTCCCAGTACGCCCGTCAATGTGACCGGACTGGATCAAGCCCCTGGAGCCGGCGACCGGTTCCATGTGCTCCAGGATATCGCCCAAGCCCGTGAAATCGCGGAAGCCCGCGCCGCTTCACGCAGAAGCGAGCAGCTGGCCGGGATCACCACCCGCGTCAGCTTCGAAACCTTCCAGCAACTGCTGCAGGAAGGCAAGCTAGGTCGGAACGAAGAACGCGTCCGGCTGAATCTGATCATCCGGGCCGATGTCCGCGGGAGCCTCGAAGCGATCGACAAGGAACTCGCCAAGTTCGACCATCCGGAAGTGGAACTGCGCGTTCTGCAACGGAGCGTCGGTGGAATTTCCGTGGCCGACGTGACGCTGGCCAGCGCCAGCGACGCCGTCATCGTGGGCTTCAACGTGATCCCGGATGAAGCGGCGCGTGCCCTGGCCGACGAACGGCAAGTGCAGATCCGGCGTTATGACATCATCTACAAGCTGACCGATGACATCAAAGCGATGATCGAGGGTCGCTTGAAGCCTGAAGAGAAGGTGGTCGAACTGGGCCGCGCCGTCGTGAAACAGGTCTTTCAGATCAGTCGCGTCGGTGCAATCGCCGGCTGCTACGTCGTGCAAGGCACGATCGAGCGCGGTTGTCGGATGCGTATCAACCGCGATGGCCGGACGATCGGGGATTACGCGCTCGATTCGCTCAAGCGACACAAGGACGACGTCAAAGAAGTCCCGCGAGGGATGGAGTGCGGAATTCGGTTGGCGGGCTTCAACGACATCAAGCAGGACGACGTGCTGGAGGCGTACCGCATCGAGGAAGTCGCTCGGACGCTTGACTGAACTTCCACCATCCGCTGACGGTGGATGCGGTGCAACGGTTGAAGCGCCAGTTCGCCACCGCGTTTCCTTATTCGATCGAGTCGCCAGCCGTGACCAGCCGCCGCTTGTTGAAAGCCGCCGAGGCCATCCGAGAAGTCGTCAGTTCGGCGATCGTCACCGAACTCCGCGATCCGCGTGTCCAGAATGTGACCGTCGTCGGAGTGGAAGTGACGCCCGATATGCGCGAAGCGAAAGTCCGTGTCAGCATCATGGGCCCGCCGAACAAACAAGATCTTTGCTTGCGCGGGCTGGAGAATGCCGCAGGCTTCCTCCAATCACGGATCGCGGATCGGATTGATACTCGATATACGCCCAAACTGCGGTTCGTCATCGACAAAGGCCTGCAGAACGCAATGGCCGTGGGTGAACTGCTGGAACAGCTCCGTCGTGAACGCGAAGACCAGGCTGCTCAAAAGGCAGGCGAGGCCGATCAAGAGTCCCACGAGCCGCGGGTCGACGATGTGAGTCATGCCTCACCCGCTCCACTGAACCCGAATCTTGACTCCTCCGGCTGAGACTCCGGCGCGATCGATCTGTTCGCGCGATTTCAGCTTCGCTGCATCCCTCCTCGAATCTCCTTTCCTTCGCTGCCCCACTGATCGACACCGATGGCTGCTACCGCTTCGAATCGTTCCGTCCGCATCGGGAAACTCCATCAAGCGCTGAAGAAGCACTACAAGCCCGTGGAGTTGCCTCGCCGCCCGTTGCTCGAACAGATCCTCTTCGCATGCTGCCTGGAAGATGCCACGTTCGATGGCGCCGAGGAGGTGCTGGCAAAGCTGATCCATGGCTATTTCGATTGGAACGAAGTGCGAGTCACCACCGTCTCCGAACTGGCGGAAGTGATGACGGGACTGCCCGATCCAACGTCGGCCGCCACTCGATTGAAGAAGATCCTCCATAACCTGTTCGAGAAACATTATTCGTTCGATCTGGAAAACATCTCCAAGCTCGCCTTGGGGAAGGCGATCGAACATTTGGAAAGCATCCCCGGAATGACGCCGTTTGTCCTGGGGCATGTGATCCAGCATTCGCTCGGCGGTCACCAGATTCCGCTCGATGATGCGGCCCTCAAGGTGCTGGAGCTTTGCGAAATCGCCTCGGCAGCGGACGTCGCCAAGCGAGCCGTGCCGGGCCTCGAGCGGGCGATCGCGAAGACCAAGGGAATCGAGTTCGCGACGCTGCTGCATGCCTGCGCGGTCGATTACCGACAGCACCCGCAGGGCACGACCCCGCGAGCCGTCATCCTGGCCGTCCATCCCGACGCCTTGTTGCCTGGCAGCGCCGCGGCGAAACGACTGGCGGCTGAACAGAAGAAGGCTGCCGAGAAGGCCGCCGCGGAAGCCCAGCGTGTGGCCGCTGCCAAGGCGAAAGCGGAGGCTCAGAAGGCTGCGGCGGCTGCCGCCAAGGCTCAGGCGGATGCCGCGAAGGCCGCGAAGGCCGGAAGCGCGGCCGCTGCGAAGGCGCACGCCGAAGCCCAAAAGGCCTCGACGGCCGCTGCAAAGGCTCAAGCTCAGGCCGCCAAAGTCAGCGGGAAAGCCCAGTCGGCCGCCTCGAAGAAGCCCCCCGAGAAACCAACCACAAAACCGGCCGGTTCCGAAAAGCCCTCCGCGGTTGCAAAGCCCGCTCCCGGCGCGAAGTCACCACCGCCCGCGAAACCAGCTCCCGCCGCCAAACCGGCAGCCGGTGCCAAGTCCGCAGCGGCCGCTCCGGCCAAGCGACCCTCGCCCGCGCCGAGCGGGAAGCCCGCAGAAACTAAGAAGTCGACGCCAGCCAAGCCCTCCTCTAAGGCGACAGTCCCGGCCCCGAAGCCGCCCACGCCTGCCAAACCAAAATCACCACCATCGGCGGCAAAGCCCAGCGCTGCGAAACAGCCCCCGGCAAAGCAACCTCCCGCGAAGCCGGCGAGCCCCAAACTGCCGCCGGGCGAGAAGTCCAAGCCCACTGCGGCCAAACCGTCGAGCAACAAGCAACTGAGCAAGAAGAAGCCCAAGTGAGGCGCCCCTGCTTCGCCGAGATGCGATCGGCAGCCCGGACACCGCCGTTGACGAAGCTGGTCCGAACCCGGTTGACCACAGACACGCAATGCCCAATCCACAAACAGCGTCTCTTTCTTCCTTTTCAGCCGCGCTAAGCCGGTTGCAACCAAGCACGATTTCCTGATGAGCCATGGCTGGACATTCACATTGGGCTGGCATCAAGCACAAAAAAGCCCTGATCGACAACAAACGTGGCAAGGTCTGGAGCAAGCTGAGCAAGGCGATCATCGTCGCCGCCAAGATGGGCGGTGGCGATCCAGGGATGAACCCTCGTCTTCGGCAAGCGATTCTCGACGCGCGCGCTGTCAGCATGCCGAAGGACAATATCGAACGGGCCGTCAAGAAGGGCACGGGCGAACTGGACGGCGGCAACGTCGAGGAAGTGCTCTATGAGGGTTACGGGCCGGGCGGCGTTGCGGTCATGTGCGAGGCGCTGACGGACAACCGCAATCGCACGGCCCCGGAAATGCGGAGCCTGTTCGACAAGTACGGCGGGAAGCTCGGTGCAACCAACTGCGTCGCCTATCTCTTCGACCGCAAAGGACTATTTGTTTTCGAACCTCCGCTGGACGAAGAGTCGATCACCCTGGTCGCGATGGAGCACGGCGCGGACGATGTGCAGTTGCAGGAAGGGGGAAAGCTGGAAGTCACATGTCCGGTGGACGCCTTCATGGCCCTGCAGGATGCCTTTGAAGCCGCTTCTCTGACAGCCAAGGTGAAAGAAGTCACGCGGATCGCCCAAAACACGGTCGATCTGGATCCGGAAACCGCCAAGAACGTCCTGAAGCTGCTGGAAGCGCTGGACGATCACGATGACGTTCAAACGGTCTCGACTAATCTCAACTTGAGCGCCGAGACCCTGGCTGCGATGGGAGAATAGGCGCCGCCGGGCAATCGTCCGCTGCGCCAAGTCTGGCGGAATGACGCCGGGCGTCAATCTTTGCCGTAGTGCTTGACCTGGTCCCAGTACTTCTCAAACGCACCTTCCTTGTGGAAGTCGGGGCTGTTGTCCAGATCGTGGCATTCTACGCAACGGTCCTTGGCGGCTGCGAGCGTCAGCCGCATCTGCTCACGAAGCGCGGTCTTCTGCGCCTCATCGACCTCCAGGTCGCCACTCTCGGCCGCCACATGGTCCGAGCCTGGACCGTGGCAGTTCTCGCACCCGTTGCCGACCATCAACGGCGTGCCTTCCAAGGATGCATACCCCGATTCATAGGGATAGTACTCCTGCGCATTCCAGCCCGTGACGTGACAGCTCATGCACTCGGGGTCGAAATGCCGTTTCACTTCCACGCGTTCGCCGGGATTGACCAGGGAATCGGTCGCGTGGGCGTGCGGTGTCTCCTCCCAAATTCCGAAAGCCGTTGTGTGGCAGTCGGCGCATGCGTTGGAACCGACGAATGTTCGACCCGTCGGGTGTCCGATCGGACGCAACCCCAACCCTTCCAGACCAATCTGTCGAAGATGATCTTGATACTGCCCGAGCAGCGTCAACATTTCCTTCGCGTCTGGGAACTCGGCCGTCAGCGGAATCCGCGCGTAACGCATCGGGACATCCGCATCGTCGTAGAGTGCCACGAGGCAGACATACATGCTCTTGTCTCCCAGGAGCACCAACTGGCCCGCATTCTCCTGGAGCGTCCGCGGTTCGTAGAGCGGTTCACCGAATCCACCCGCCGATACCACCAGGTCGAAACCGGGCACTGCCATGGCTTGCGAGGTCGCGAAGGCTTCATCGCCGAACGACAGCAACACTCGGTAATCCACCTGCTGATGTGCCAGCTCGGCGGCGGCCTTCTGCAGCGCTGCAGTCGGTTCGAGAATCTCCACGTCCCCTTGGCTGATGTCCTTGCAGAGCTTGGGATCCAAGACCGCCGTGATCCCCAACTTCTTTCCTGATTCTTCAACGATCTGCGTACGTGGGATCAGCGAGGGATCGATGATCACCACGTTCGATGTAACGAACGGGGTTGGATGCCGGTCATCGCCTGATGCGGAAACCAGGACTTCCGTTGCGCTGAGCCGAAGGTCATCCGGACCGAGACCGACAGCGCGATAACCTTGCTGCTTCAGGCCTTCCACCGTGGTTTGAAACTTGATTTCCGGCTGGCGTCCAAATCGTCGCACTTGGTTCCCGACATCGATCGGCACGACCGGCCAACCCTTTTCGCGAAGCTGTTGAATCAGGGTGAAACGTCGGGCCAATCCGCCTTTTTGATTCGTCAGGCCGGTGCATCCGCACGGTTCGATGTAACCGTGCTGCTGGCCGGAGATGACGAAAACGACCTGGGGAGTTGGCCAGGTCCGCCAATCACCAAACGCCTCCTGTGTCACCGGGCCTGACGGGCCCCCCGCCGCTGCGCCTGTCGAAGTCAATGCCGAGGGCGCTTCGCCCGCCGCGGAAGCGGCTTGCGTCGCCAACGGATTCTGAGTTTTGTCGACCCCCGAAGCAGTCTCGGCGGGCGTTCGATTTGCAGCCAAGCGAGCCACGGGATCCAGTCGCGGGTGCTCCGTTCCCGGCGGCATCGAATCATCGGCCGCGGCTGGCGACAGGCTGGCGGTCGGCGGACTGGTCGTGATTAAATCCTCCGCGACCGCACCGTCTGCACCGATCGTGGGCGCGGGCAGTTCGATGTCGAGCGACTCTCGCCGAGCCAACGGCTCATTGGTCGGGCTCGGCCCACAACCATTCAGAACCACCACGCTGGCACAGAATAAGCCTGCAGCGACCAGGCCGCTGATCTTGGCGGATTCACCGAGACCAGCGAACCGAGCGGACGCCGTCATCGCACCACCCCTCCAGTGAACAATTGTTCGGATCTCCATGGCCATCAACCACCGCCCTGCATACTTCGGAATCCAACCCGTGCGGGCTCGATGCCAAATCGTCGCGATCGCACGGCTTTACCCGTCCCGGCGGCGACGCAGGTCCCATCACGGAATCGCAAAGACGACGGGGATCCGGACCACTTCCTCGTCACTGTCTTCCAAACCCAGAAACACGCCACCGAAGTCGGCTTTGTTCAGTCCGGCGCGGCGTGTCCCTGGGGGAGCATCGGGCCGGATCCGCACCACCAACGGGTAAATGTCGACGCGCTCCCCACGGCGCGGTTCCCCCAGTTCGGCTTCCAAGGCATTCTCAGGGGTGACCCGAAGGATCTTCAACTTTCCAGCAGCCCGTGTCTGCCCGCTGACTCGGATGAACACCCGCCCCTCGCCCGAACTGCTCGTGCCGTCTCCTACCGACAGCACATTGCGGGCAGGATCAAAATCGCGAGATCCGGCCAACGTCACATCTCCCGTGACCCGACCGGCCGTCATCATGTCCATCTTGGCGGCTTCGTCACCAAGCGCATAATCGATGCGGAATACTTTTTGAAATGGTCCCTGCGTCAGTCCTGGAGCAATATCGATCGTCAGTTCATAGACCGCCGTGGCATTGACGTAAGCCCCGTCGCGCTCTTGGTCGTACTCACGTTTCACGGCGTTGAATGTGGTCAGCTTTTGGACGTCCGGATCCAACCACCGCCCCTCGCCGAACGCCAACGGGCGCGGATCGAAACTGTAGACAGTCGCCTTGATCTGCTTTGGTTCGCTGGATGTGGATTCACCGATGGTCCAGTCCGATGGAACTACCGAAAGCGTATCCACCACCGTGCCAGTGACCATAAACCGCGTTTCAGTCTGGTTTGGATCATTGCTGTAGATCGTCGCCATCTGAGTGAACTTTGGTTCCAGTGCATTGACCGTCCACGTCAGCTTGACTTCGGTTACATCTCCAGGCGCAAGTTCAGTTTCTTCCAGCTCACCGATCGTGCACGAGCACGTCGAAGGGCCCATGTTGAGGCGAAGTGGGGCCGTGCCAGCATTGCGAATGCGGAACGGGTGCGAGTCGGTGCTGTAACGCTTCATCGTCCCGAAGTCGAACCGCAAACCATCGAGCAGCTCCAGCCGCGGGCGCGCTTCGGTCGTGGAGTTCTTCAGGTTGTCGGCAACGGACGCGGGCGTCACATCGCTTCCTTCACCCAGCGGACCCAGTCGATCAATCCGATCTGGGGTATCGGAGATTCCCCATTGGTGTCCGAGCAAGCCGCCCAGCAGCAGCATGACCAATGCCACAATCAACCACCGCATCGTTGGATTCCTGTCGCTTCAGCCCGTTCGAACGGCTCCCGCCTGCTCCACCAGCCCTGCACCCTACCCCAGCGAACGATTCTTGACAAAGCGTTCTGCCCAGCCCGCTGCCGGTCTTCGCCACGATCCTTGCCCGACCGGCAGTGCCCGGTCGACACGCGGCCGCGGGGGCGCGAGGCCGCAGGGGAGGCTGGCCACCCGTTCATTTCGAAGACCGCGGTACGGACTGAGCCGGGAGGACTACGCCTTCGGCGTTGCGGAAGTTCGATAATGCCTCGCTGCCGTTCCAGGTCTTTGGCGGCACGTCGGGCCCGCTCAAGATCCTTGGCAACGGTGCGAACACCTGGACATTTTCCACGCGTTGGTCGGGATGGGGAGTGTCACGCGAAATTTCTTCCGCCACGGCCGCCCATCGTGCGGCGCGTCGCGCTGCCTGATCCCCCGCCGCCTGCCCTGCCGCCTGAAGCGTCACCGCGGCCTGAATGGTTTCGATGGTTCCTGTCGGCAAGCGCTCGGCCGCTTCCTCGCAAAAGCTCGCCGCTCGGCGCAAATCGTCGGAGCGGCCCCAACGTTGAAAAAGATGCAAGTACCGCTGGCCCAGCGCAAGCCGAAGAGCGGCACTCCGTGGATCGGTGCGAACCGCCCGCTGATCGGCTGTCTCCAGGACCGATCTCCTTCCAGGATCGTCCTGTTCCAAAACAGCAAGCATGGCCCACTGTTGCCACTGCATCGCCAGCTCAGGACTACGCGGATCAGCAGCCGCCGCGGCTTGAAATGCAGCAGCAACATCCGGCACGGGAGCACCAAGACGCGCCCGAAGCTGTCCCTCCAGAGTGAGCGATTGGCTGCGAACGGATGGTCGAAAACAGGACCAGTACGTGGCAGCGAGCGCGATCAACAGCACGCCGCTCAACAGCAGGCGAATCCTTCCCCACGTCGGGTCACGACCCAGACCATCCACAGCGAAGTTTCGCGATTCATCCGCGGGAGTTGGCTCACGCGGCGCGCCCATGGTGCTGGTCAGCGCAAGCAACAGCCAGAGCGGAACCGCAACGCCCAGCACCGTCAGGCCCCCCGCGCCGCTGAGATGCAGCAGGATCGCCAATGCGATCAACGCCAGCGGACCGGAAAGGTGGCCGGTCAAAACGCCAGAGGCCAACGCGGGTACAGGCAGCTTCAACCATCCGAGCAACCCGGCGGCAACGACCGCCACGGGCAACGCGACGATCCAAGCCTCCCAATCCAGCGGCGTGTTCCAAGCAGGCCCAAGCAGCGTCGCTACGGGAAGTGCCAGAAGCGCTCCGACGAGGACCGCTACTCCGCAATACGAGGTATTGGATCGCCTCGGATGCTCCGGTGATTGTGACGGGCTGCGGCGAGGCAGCAGCGGGACCGCGAGAGCCGCCAGCAGGAGCCATGCGGCCGGCAAGCCACCCGTGGCGGCTGCTTCGAGCCACCATTGATGCGGATCGGCGATCACTTCGCTGGCCAGCGGTTCACGGACTCTTCCGTAGGCGGACTGGAAGTTGCCGGGCCCAACACCCCACAGCGGATGCTGGCCGATCAATCGAAGTGCGCTGCGCCAGTACTGCAGTCGAAACGCCAACGACTTCGGTGCTTCCAGGATCACCAGTTGATCGCTGCGCCACAGAGCCACGGTCCCGCCCACTGCGAGCACCGCGATTGCGATGGCAATCCAACCGCGCGTGCGTCGCGAAATACCCTGCCCTTGCTTTTCCGTCCCAGAGACGGACCAGCGATCGAACGCCAGCGCCGCGGAGCCGAGAACCGCGGCAATGATCGCGGTACGACTTTTGGTCAGCACCAGGACGCTGGTCAGGAGCAGCAGGAGCGCCAGCAGAATGATCGGCTGCGCGAGGCGTTGTTTATCCGCCGGTGGCTCCGCCCGCCGTGCCATCAGCAGGGCAACACAGATCAGCAGCGGCGCCAGCAGTGCGCCGGCCAGTGAGTTGGCGAGCGCAAAGGTCGCCAGTGGCTCCGTACTGTTGAGACGGTCTTCGAAACGCTGCCGCATGATGGAGCCAGGAGTCGGATCCAGGCCCAATTGCTGGAGCACTGCTTCCGGATTCGCTTGATATTGCATCCGGTCGCGGGGCATGCTGACCGCATACTGGTACCAGGCATGAGTTGCCAGTCCTGCCGCGGTCGACAGCAGAACGATTCCCAGCGCGCGTCGGACGTCGTTGGCAACCTGCGTGGAGCGACTGGTGACGGTGCGGACGATCGAAAACCACGCCGCCAGACCAGCCCAGAACGCCGCCGTGTCATAAGCCGCTTGCACGTCGCCCACTCCGCGCGTCCGAAGCGCGGCCCATCCCATCCAAGCGGCCGTTGCCCAAAGCAACAGGTCGGGTCCCCAGCTCAACCGCGATGTGGCTGATCGGCTTGCCGCGGCGAGCAGGCCCAACAGCAGAGCCGCCAGGCTGAACGGTAGCGCGGCGCCGCGTGTCACCGAGTTGGAATCGGCTGGCATCAACAGAGCGAACACGAGCAACATGCCGCATCCGGCAGCAAGCAGCCGGTCCAGCCATGGCTCGAAATGCGGTGCCCGATCCTCATCGCGTCCCGAAGACGCCTGGGGGCTCAAACGGTTGCGTCGGGCCATCCTCTGGATTCCAAGATCGCGATCAAGCCCAGCATGCACACGACGATCGCAATCACCAGTGCGGCTCCAAATCCACTGACTTGAGTGAGCAGCAGCGATGCCAGACCGCACGTCATCGCGACGAGATAGATCGTCAAGACCGCTTGCGTTTTAGACAGTCCCAAGTCGACCAGTCGATGAGAAAAGTGTCGCTTATCGGCTTGAAATGGACTGCGGCCTTCGCGGCGGCGAATCCACAACACGGTCGTCAAATCGTACAAGGGAACAGCCAGAGCGCACAGCGGAACAAGCACCGCATGTCGATTTCCCGCGCGATAGCCGGCATAGGTCGCCAGCAGAGTTGCAACTGCCACGATAAATCCGATGAAGTAGGCCCCGCTATCACCCATGAAGATTTTCGCCGGCGGACGGTTGTGACAGAGAAAGCCCAGCAACGCGCCGGCCAACACGAACAGAAGCGCCGCAACGAAGAATTGCGGGCGATTGTCCTCAAGCTCGGGCAACAGCATCGCCACTGCCAGCGCAAGACAGGCAATCGTGGCGACACCTCCGCTCAACCCATCCATGTTGTCGAGCATGTTGAATGCGTTGATCAAAGTGACGATCCACAGGACCGCCAGACACCAGCCGACGGCAGCCAGTGGAATAAACGCCGTCAATCGATAACCGAATACCCAGGCACTGATCCCGGCGATCGCGAACTCGGCCGCCAATCGCAGCTGCCAAGGCAAGCCTCGCCGATCATCCCACAGGCCCAACACGACAAGGCACGTCGCTGCCAGCAACATCCCCCACAGTGCGGGCATCTTGTTCAACAGACCGTCCAGGTGAATCTCGATCGATGACGGCAGTAGTTGCTGCAACGTCGGCACGCTTTGGCAGAGCCAAACGGCCAGCGACCCTAGTGCGAACGTGCTGACGACAGCGAACCAGATCCCCAGGCCTCCCCCCAACGGGATTGGCTCGGTGTGGACCTTGCGTTGATTGGGTTGGTCGACCAAGCCCCAGCGAGGTGCCCATTGCCGGATCCAGCGGACGCTCCACCAGGACAGACAGGCCGCTGGCAGAACGGTCACCAACAACAGAAAGACGATCATCATTGCGACTTGGCCATCCGCGAAAAGGAACGTGACCAACCCCACGCGCGCCGTGAGCCAAAGGCGAGCGATCGGCGACCGGGGAAACGCATGGGGAGGCCCGGGCACGGAACCACTGGGCCATGGCTTTCCGGAGCTGGCCGCCCCGCCATCATGGCGGTACAGCAACTGCGTGATATCTTCACTGCCTGGTCGCTCCGTTACAATTCGCCCGCATCGTTTTCGTGACGTACGCCGATTTTCGGCCCGTGCGCCGGACCGCGGGGACCAGCGCGATCCCGAAACGGTCATTACGTTTGCTGCTTCGAATCAACCCCTTGGATTCCGGCACCGCCCATGACCTCTGCCGATTGGCTCGCGTCACGTTTGACTGGTTTTGACTCCAGCGGTATCCGTCGCATCTTTGATCTGGCCGCGGGCATGACCAGCCCGATCAACCTGTCGATCGGCCAGCCCGATTTCGACGTGCCCGATGCGGTGAAGCAAGCCGCCATCGAGGCGATCCAAAAAGGGCGGAACGGATACTCCCAGACGCAGGGCATTCCGGCCCTGCGGGAAGCGCTGCTGGCCCAGATCCAAGCCCAGTACGGAACGCACGAGGACCGCAGCCTGTTGATCACCAGCGGAACCAGCGGCGCGCTGGTGCTGGCAATGCTGGCGATGGTCAACCCGGGGGACGAGGTGATCTTCTTTGATCCCTATTTCGTGATGTATCCCGCCCTGATCCGGCTGGCGGGCGGTGTTCCGGTAGCGATCGACACGTATCCCGATTTTCGAATCGATCCCGCCCAGGTGGCCGAACGGATCACCCCGCGAACGAAGTTGATCCTGATCAATAGCCCGAGCAACCCGACGGGGGTGGTTGCGGGAGCCAACGAGCTAAAGCAGCTCGCCGAACTGGCTTGGCAACACAACCTCGCATTGATCAGCGATGAAATCTACCGGGGATTTGTGTATGACGAGACCTTCGTTTCCCCCGTGCAGTATTACCCGGAAACTCTCGTGATCGACGGGTTCAGCAAGAGCCATGGAATGACCGGCTGGCGCGTCGGTTGGGCCCATGGACCACAATCGATCATCGAAGCGATGGGCCGCCTCCAGCAATTCACCTTTGTTTGCGCGCCTCAGCCCGCACAGTGGGCGGGAGTCGCCGCGCTGCATAGGAACATGAACGAATACTGTTTACAGTACAAACGCAAACGCGATCGAGTGATTGAAGGTCTCCGCGACCATTACCAGTTGATCGCTCCGGGAGGCGCCTTCTACGTTTTCCCGAAAGTCCCGTGGGGAACATCCCAGCAGTTCGTCGAAGCAGCCATCGCCAATCAACTGCTCGTGATTCCCGGAAATGTCTTCAGTCGACGCGACAGCCATTTTCGGATCAGCTATGCCGCGAGCGACCACATGATCGACCGCGGCATCGAGGTGTTGCGGCGGATGGCCATCGAAGGGCCGCCGTGATCAGGCGCCGCCTGAACCTTTGGCTGACCCATTCGACAAACGGCCAGCCCTTTCTCGACTAGGGCTTCCGCTTCAGCTTGATCAGGTTGGCCTTGTTCTCGGCCGTGGATTCCATCTTCTCCGGAAAGCCCGGGTCCTTACCGCTAAATGTCGGGTCGAACAAGTAGCAGATTGTCAGCACATCGTCGCGAAACTCGAACTTGGCCTTCATCCGCATGTCGCTCGCGCCGAACGGCGACTTTGTCGTAACCAATTCCACCTCGGCGGGATTGGTCTCAGAGATAATGTGATAGGTCTGCGTGAACTCTCCAAACGGGATACGGTAGGTGATCGCTTCTTTGGTGATCGTCACCGGCTCGCGAAGGGACCCGGCGGGCGCTTCCACACCGGACTTCAGCATCGAGATGTATTCCCAGGTCCCAACCAGTTTCTCGGGATCGATCTTCTCGGATTTCGCCTCATCTACCACCTGTGCCTTCGGTGGGTCGTCGGCTTGCACCGTTGTTGCCGACTGCCCCGCGATCACGATCAGCAGCGCGAACAAAGCCAGTGCAGAACAATCACGAATTGCCATGACGAACCTCTCGTTGGAGAAGTGGAAAAACAGCGTCCGGCGAACGGTCCTGACCACCGGTGGCAGTCGAGTCGAGCCGCGAACCGGCAGGCGACATAATACCGGCAGTCGACCGGCAGTGGCAGCGTCGCCCCGTCAAAGAGTGGAACGGCGGCCCGCATTGGTCGCCGAGCCAATCGCCTCGGGCTATCCGGCCCGCGGCAGGGCCCTGCCCTGCAGTTGGTACACATAGCGCAGGACCTCCGCCACAGCCTGAAAGTGCTCCAGCGGGATCTGCTGGCCGACATCCACGGACTTGAACAGGGCTTGTGCCAGCGGCTTTCGTTCCACGATGGTCACCCCATGCTCCAAGGCGATGCGGCGGATGTGTTGGGCCAGCAAGCCGGCCCCTTTGGCGACCACTTGGGGTGCGGCCATGGTCTGTGGATCGTAGCGCATGGCAATCGCCAACTCGGTGGGGTTCGTGATCACCACATCCGCTTTGGGTACTTCCATCCGCAGGCGTTGATTGGCCAACTGCCGCTGAACCAGCCGGCGTCGTGCGGCGACCTGTGGATCACCCTCTGTTTCCCGCAGTTCTTCCCGCAATTCCTGGTCGGTCATCCGCAGGTCTTGCTCGTGCTTCCACCATTGAAATCCGAAATCAAAGATCGCCAGTGTCAGCAGTGCCAGGGCAATCCACAAGCATGTGGTTTGAATGCATCGGACGATCAACGGCCCAAGTTCTTCGGGTGCCAAAGCGCCGGCACCCATCAGTGCATCCTGCCAACGGCTGATGGCCAGACCTCCGATCACGACCATCACCAGCAGCTTGAAGAGCGCGAACAATAATCGCATCAGGTTGTTGATCGAGATCAATCGCTGGACCGCACGGTTAGGGTCCAAGCGCTGCCAGTCGAGCGTCAACTTTTCGGGCACCAGAAGCGGACCGGTTTGCACCCAATGCACCGCCCATCCGCAGATGAACAGCGCCGCCACCGCAGGCAGGATAAGACGTAGCCCCAGCATGCCGACTCGAGTCAGCATGGCTGTCGCGTCCGCCGGTTCGCGCCATTGCTCGAAGCGAAACTCGCTGAGCATTTCTTTTGTGATCTCACCAGCTGCCTGCGCCGCATTGGGTCCCAGGAACTGGAGTATCAGGATCGCCAACAGCAGGAAGGCGGCCGACGAAAAATCAGCACTGGACGCTACTTGCCCTTGCGCTCGGGCTTGGCGACGCCGCCTTTCGGTGGCGGGATGCTTGCGATCGGCTCCATTCGCTTCAGCCATCGCCGACTCTCACGACAAGTCGGTCCATCGACGGACGAAGCAAGCCGGCCTGATCCTCCACGCCATCGGGTTCATCGATTGCTGGTGCCGCCGACTCGGCGACAAGCAGGTTAGCTACCAGGCGGTCCCATGCCGCCTCGAGATGCTGTTGGTAAACCAAGCCGACGGAACCGATGGACACAAACAGAATGCTCAACAGCACAAGTGCATTGAGATGAAAGCCGACGATCAGCACGTTCAGTTGGGGCAACGTCCTACTGATCAGTCCGGTCACCAGGTTCGAGAGCAACAGCGCCACGACCAGCGGCGCGCCGGCCTGCAATCCAGCCACAAGACTGGCCGTGACGTCTTGCAGCAGCAACTGCAGAAAGCCGTCCTGCCATGCAAACTGGCCCGGCGGCATCGCGCGGAAACTCTGCAACAGCCCTTCCAGCATCCAGCGATGGCCACCTAACCCAAGAAAGATGACCGCGCACAGCGCAGCGGTCAGGCGACTGACCACGGGCACGGGAGTATTGGTGGACAGGTCGAGCTGCTCACCGGTTTGAACACCGCCCAGCGTCGCCGCAAGTTCGCCGACCAGCTGCAAGCCTTGCAGAAGCAGTTTGACCGTCAGTCCGATCAGTAGGCCGAGCAGAATCTCTCGCCCCAATAACACACCGGCCTGGATCAGCCCTTCACTTGGCAAAGGGTTAGCTGGCAGCGCGACCGGCACAATCAAGAATCCGAGCGCTAGCAGCAGCAGCGCTTTCACCTGTCGCGGAACCGAAGCGACATCCAATGGGGGCACTGCGAATAATGCAGCCCCCAGTCGGGTGATGATCAACAGCGCCGGCAAGAACTGGCTCTCGACCTGTTGCGCGAGTTGTTCGAACGACATCAGCGGCTCCCGGCACGGCTTTCCGCGGTCCAGCGTCAGCGGCCGTCGGCTATGACCCGACCCCCGCGCCTAGCGAAAACGCCTGGCGAGTGAACTCCAGTAATCGTTCGATCACCCACGGCAGACTGGCGAGCATGATCGCTGCCATTGCCAGCAACTTCGGCACGAATGCAACACTCTGATCCTGCACCTGCGTCAGCGCCTGGACCAATCCCATCAAAATTCCTACCAGCATTCCAACGACCAGGACGGGCGCCCCGATCGTCAGCGCCACCAGCAATGCCTCACGCACCAGCTCGATGGATGCTCCGCTGCTTGCTTCCATGATTCGACTTCCAGGTCCGTTATCGATGCGAGCTGCCGACAGAAGACCAACTCCACCGCGATTGCGCTTGCACTCATGGGATCTGAAGCGGCCCGAAACTCCCCAGCAGCATGTGTACAACGAGGCGCCAGCCATCCACCAGGACGAACAGCAGCAGCTTGAATGGAGTCGAAATCACCGCCGGCGGGAGCATCAGCATGCCCATCGAGATCGTGATGCTGGCCACCACCAGGTCGACGATCAAGAACGGCAGATACAGCTGAAAGCCCATCAAGAACGCGACCTTTAACTCGCTGAGCATGAAAGCTGGCAGCAGGACTCTCAGCGGAACGTCTTCCAGGGTCGACGGCGCGGGCTGACCAGGAGCAAGTTGCCGAAAAAACAGATGGACGTCGTCGTAGTTGCCCGCAGCCGCGATCTGTCGCGACATGAAGTGATGGACCGGTTTGCTGCCCGTCCGCCACGCATCCTCAAAAGACATCGTCCCGTCCCCTTGTGTGTAGGGAACGATCGCCTCGTCATAGACTTGCTGCCAGGTGGGCGCCATCACGGCGACGGTCATGAACAGCGCGATGCTGGTGAGAACCTGACTGGGCGGCAACTGCTGCTGGCCAAGAGCCTGTTTCAACAATCCCAGAACCACGATGATTCGCACATAACAGGTCGTCATCAGCAGGATGGCCGGCGCCAGACTGAGGACCGTCAACAGCAGGACCACCTGCAGGCTGCTGGTCAACCCGCGCGGACTGGTCCATTCCTCCGGTCCCGCGACGAGCAACTGCAGCGGCTGATCGGGCGTTGGGTGAATCAAACGCGGCCGCAGGTCGTCTGCCTCATCGACCGTCCCATCGGCGCGGAGCGGTGCCCCGGCTGAGAACCAGAGACACGTCGCGAGAAACGCGATCCGCCACATGGCGGGGAGGGTAGAAACCGCGTGCCCGCCGCGCGAAGACCGGTTTTACAGGGGAAGCCGCGTCCACGGTGGATGCAGTTCCCCCAGGAAAAACCATGATCGGCCCGTGGATCGATCGGTGCCCGATCAGGCGAACGAGCGAGACGCGGGCGTTCGTTCGAGTTGTCGGAGAACGTCTTGGAACGCAGACGTTGAGCCGCCGCTGGCGCAGGCCACGCAAAGCCGATTGACCTCCTGGGGGTCGTCGATCGCAGTCAAGGTCCGCGGTCCCGCAGGCGAGAGTCCAATTAACAGCACACGCTGCCCACAGCGAACCAACACCGCGGGATGTCGTGCAGCCAACTGACATTCCCCCAGCACTTGCAATACTTCACTTGGCAAGTTTCCGTGCCGCACGGGTTTGCGCCGCGCTAGCCAGAGCATGCCGGCGACCAGGCCAAGCCCCATCGCCAGTCCGCTGAGCAAGGTTGTGATTGGAAGTCGTCCGCTCGCCCCATCGGTCAAAGTCACGGGACCCTTGGATGCGGGAGGCAGTCGCAAGCGAGGGCTGCCTTCGGGCTGCGTATCGGCCTTGGACCGGCCGTCGCGGATGGACTCGGCGGGCGGCGGCAGAGCCGTCCCAGATCGCTGCTGACTGTCGATGCGGATCAGAGAAGAAGTCTCATCCGCCATGCCCTGCCTTGGACATCCAGCCAAGCCAAGCAACAGGATCATCGTCAGTCGACAAAACAGCACAGGACGGGCCTCGGGACTTCGGTCGCAGCCGCTGCTGGCACGTGGCATGTCGTCATCCAATGTCGCGGACAAATCCTTGCCTGGAACTGCAAAGCGCATCGTGCGGCAGGCCACCACGAAGCACGGAAACCATGGGGCGGTTGACCGGCCCGCGTACGCTACGGCTGCGTCGCGAGCAACTCCGTGACACGGACACAGAAATTGTCGTTCAGCACAAGCACCTCTCCGCGCGCCACCAGTCGTTCGTTGACGTAGATGTCGACGGGATCACCGGCCAATTTGTCAAGCACCACCACGGAACCGCCTCGCAGACGGAGGACGTCATCGAGCCGCATGGCCGTGCGTCCAAGTTCGATCCGCAGGTCCAGTTCCACGTCGCCGATCAAGTCGATCGCCGCGGGTTCGCGGGCAGGCTGCCCGAAGCTCAGATCTGGCAACTGATAGGCCTGGGCTGCAGAGCGAATCTCGTCAGCGCCCGCGGTGAAGGCCTTGGTCTGCCGCTGCGTTTCGGCGAGCAACGCATCGAGCTCATCCTGGACTGCCCGCTCCGGCTCCGTATGGTCATTGGCAGCCGCAGACTCATCGGATGGCTGAGGGGGCATCGCAGCGCGTGCCGCCGCTGCAGCCGCTTCGCGAACCAGGCGGTCGAGTTCCGCCTGCGGAATCCCTTCGCCAGAATTTGTGGTCATGCGTCTACCCTCCTTGGCAGTCGCGCTTCGGATCGGCATCCAAGCCGGCTCGCGATGCCTGCACAAAGCGTCAGGCTAGCGCTTGAGCATCTCGGACCGCTACTCTTCAATCAGCTGAAAGTCCTGGAACCCCACCGTCTGCAGGATCGGTGTGTCCAGCAATTCGTTACATGTCGCCAATATCCGCCGTTGGATCAAGCCCAACTGGTTCTCTTGCAGCTCCTCCAAGGCGCTTGTGCGGACTTTCAACAGGATCGCATGCCGCAATCGGCCCGACTTTTCGGACAGCTCCTTTTCCAGCTGCTCGCGTTGCCGCCGAGGCAAGGTTGCGAACAGCCCAAACTCACAACGGAAACTCCGGTCAGTGCCGGCCGGGGAAAAGGTCACCCCGAAAAGCCCCAAGGGGTATTCGATGATCCGATCTTCGTTCGCCGAAGTGACCAGGGGCTTGTTCGCCTCCTGTTGCAGCCGCTCGACCAACCGAGCTTCGGCCAATGCGGCGACCTCGTCGCCCGACGGCACAAGATAGAAAAAGACGGCCGTTTCGGCCACCGCTACCAGACAGACAAAGCCCAACAACAACGACTTGAAGGTCCAGGTCGTCGCCCGAACAAGGACCGGCTCGGCCGGCGGCGCGATCGGGGGCGGCGCGGCCTCCACGGTTCGAAATCGTTGCCCGCTGCTGACGGCCGCTCGCACCGCTCTGCTCCCGGTTCACGCGTGGTTGAGCGCAACTCGAACTCGCATCCGGATGATCCGGACGGAATGTCTGTGAAAACCATAGGTTGCGCCCAGCGGCCGAGTCGTGGGAAACCCTAGCGCACGGCCAGAATCAACGCACCACCGGGCCGACGTTTGAGTTCCCGGGAATCGGCAGGCCGCATTATCGCACCGAGCGGTAAAGATCGAACTCGGGCCGCTCGGAGAACATTGCGAATAACCGACAAATTTGATCCAAGCCGTGGATCAGGAATCGCTTGTGCCCCGGCCCCCAGCTCCGCCCCCCAAGGACATAGAAGTAGGGAGTCGACGTTCGGATGTCGCGGCAATCGGCCGGGCCAATTGCATCGTCGGGCGGAAGCCCCCCTTCCTCCCGAGCGGGAGTTCCCGCCTTCGAATCCCAGACGCCGCCCAACTCGCCCCAGTAGTTCGGCCGTTCGATGGTCGCCCCTCCCACGTCGAGTACCGCATCGGCGGGCAGACGCTCAACCCCGGCCGGCCCTTCGACCTCCACGATGAACTCGCAGTGCTCGTCGTCGTCCTCGGGAGCCGAGTCGTACTCTGCATTGCGTAGTACCTGTCGCACCTGGCAATTCAATCGCACCGCGTCGGCCAGCAGATCCACGTGGGAGAGCGGCTCGAGATAGCGCCGCAGGTAGGTGTCGCCGTCGAGCACTTCCTCCATGGCAGGCGGCGCGTAGCTGGGATCTTGGGTGCGGAGTGCCGCCAGTCCGAGCCGTGAGCAACCGAGGCGAAACGGGCGTTGCGTGGAACCAGCAGCGACGGAGCAGACTTCGCCGCCGACTCGGGCGCCGCGATCGATCACGGTGACGCGATATCCCATGGTCCGCGCGTAGAGCGCTGCCTCTAACCCGACCGGCCCCGCGCCGATGATCACGATCGATGCGGGCGGCTCTAGCAGCTCGTTTTCCATTTCGCTTGCCCTGGCTTGGCTTCGAATGCTTTCCGCCTGATCCTGGCGCAGCCCTCGCCGATTGTCCAGGAGTGCGTGCGGGACCCGGCTCCGCGACGGGCCGTTGCGTCCGCGGCCGAACGATGGGGGACCGCGGATGTGGGCGCGCGAATCACGGCCGCGTGAGTCACGTTACGGTCGCTCATGCCTCCCGGGCACCGCACCGCCGCGGCCTAAGCGAAAAGTACGGATATCCACCGCTGGGTTTTGGCCGAGCATCAACTCGGACATCACCTGGGCAGTGCCCCATGACAAGTGCAGTCCGGCTCGGAAGTGACCGGCGGCGATGAACGCGTTTTGCAGACCTTGAATCGGACCGAGATAGGGCAAGCCATCGACGGTGCCAGGGCGAAGACCGGCCCAAGCTTCGACAGGCCGTTGGGTTTCGAATGCAGGACAAACCGAGATCGCCCAGCAGCGCAGTTCGTCCAGTACTTCGGGGGTAGTTTCGATTCGGTAACCGACTTCTTCTTCGTTCGACCCAACCAGCACATGTCCGTCGAGACGGGGCACCAGATATCGGTGACCTTCGTTGATCACGCGTTGAAACGGAGGGCGATCGAATCGATAGAGCTGAATTTGTCCGCGGACAGGCACCAGTTCACTCGCGACGCCGTGCTCCGCCAGCAGTTCACGCGTCCACGCGCCTCCGCACAGGCAGACGCGATCGGCATGCCACATCTGCCCACCGCCGAAGACGCCTACGACGCGATCGTTCTCCAAGCACAGCCGTTCGACTTCGCATGGCGCGTCGAGGATGACTCCTCGTTGTTGGCAGGCAATCGCAAGAGCCGCCAGCAATCTTGGGTTACGAACTTGCGCCTCTCCGGGCGCGAACCAAGCCGCCCGCAGTCGTCCGCTTGTCGCAAGTGACTCCAGTTGCGGTTCTTCTTCGATCAGCCGTCGGCCGTCCCATGATTCGACAGGGATCCGCTGGTCGTGCCAGTAACCGGCCATTGCCGCAAGCGTGGCGGCTTCGGCGATGCTGGTCGCGAGGTACAACCCTCCGCATGCGCGGTACTCGATGTCGATCCCGGTTTCTTCGCGAAGCTGCCCCGCCCGTTCTGCCATCCGCTGATGCGAAATCGCGCGGAGTTGCTCCAGCGGATCGACGGCCGTGTCGAGATTGGTGGGCGGCAGGATGCCGGCGCCGGCCCAGCTGCTGCGTTGTCGGTGCCCTCCACGATCGATGACCCGCACGCGTGCGCCCTGCCTCGCCAGCTCATACGCCAGCGTCAGACCGATCGCGCCGCTGCCGACGATCAGGCAGTTCACTTCAGACATCCGCGAGACCGTTGTTTGGAGCCGTCGGACTGCGTGTGGCTTGGAGGGATTCGAATCGCCCGATGGCTCGCGAACAGCTGACGCCATGACGTGGTTCAGCCATTGCACATCCTCCGGACGGTCGATGTCGCGCCGCGGCGGCAATCGTTCATAGCGAATTCCTGATGCCTGCAAGCGCTGTTCCGTCGCGGCGCAAACCTGATCGGTGCCCCAAGGGATGTCGCGCATGATTGCCACAGGGTCCCAGTGGCGACATCCGATCAGATAGTAGCCTCCGTCGAACGAAGGGCCGATGACGCACTGAACGCCGGGTTGTTCGAGGCAATCGAACGCGTGGTTCAGTTCTTCGGCGGTGAGCAGCGGGCAATCGGCTCCGATGGCGATCGCTGCTTGTGGCCCTGCGCAGGCATCCTTCTGATCAGGTTCCTGGTCCGGTCTTTCGAGGGGTTTGCCGGCCCCGCGCCAGGGTTGGAGAAATCTCCGCAGGCGCTCGCCCAGTTCTCCGCCTCCCTGCCCTAGCACGTGCCAGTAAGGTCCGGCAAGCCGCGCTGCCGAAAGCTGGGAGGAATCAGGCGAGATCCACAGTTGCCGATCGGCGCGGACGGGGGTCAATCGGTCGAGCAGCACGCGGAGCATGCGGCGTTGGAGCCGCGTGGCGGTGGCGGCGTCCCATTGGTGTGTCAATCGTGTTTTGACCTGCCCACGCCGCATGTATTTTGCAAACAGGCCGAGCCGGCGGCCGCCCTGTGGCGCGGCGAACACCTCGTGGGACATAGGTCAACTGGCCGGGTGCGCCGCCCTCAGGGAGAACTTTTAGGAAACTGAAGTTTTCCAATCCGTGGATTTGAATCGGAGTGTAACGTACCCTAACTTATAGCCCCACGACGGCTGGCGGATCCGCGGAGCCGACCGGGCAAGCCCAGCATGAGTCGGTTGTGGATTCGTAGACGTCGGGTTCTTCCCCGACCAGGGATGGCCCGGCGGCCGACTTGGCGCGGTGCCCCGAGTGGTTCGCCCCGCCTTCCGTTCCCTGTATTTTCTCCTCGTGTTGCCAACGCGCCAGAGGCGGCCTGGCCGAGATGACAACTCCCGCACCGCTCTCCCCTGAGCGATTTGTCGAGATGGTGACCAAGAGCGGATTGGTGGAAGCCAGTCAGCTGGAGGGATCTCTCGCCCGCATGCGTGCCGAGTTTGCAGGGCAACTGCCTCCGACGGCCGCGGAGATCGGCCAGCGGCTGCAAGCGGACAGTCTGTTGACGGCCTGGCACGTCGAGAAGCTGCTCGCCGGCAAGTACAAGGGATTCTTCCTCGGCAAATACAAACTGCTTGGTCACATCGGCACCGGCGGCATGAGCAGTGTGTACCTGGCCGAGCACACGCTGATGCATGACAAGCGGGCGATCAAGGTGTTGCCCAAAAGCCGCGTCAGTGACTCGTCGTACCTCGCCCGCTTCCGGCTCGAAGCACAAGCGATTGCGACGCTGAACCATCCGAACATTGTTCGCGCCTTCGATATCGATAATCAGGGCGATACGCATTTCATTGTGCTGGAATATGTCGACGGGGATGATCTGCAGTCTGCAGTCCGCCGTCACGGGCCGATGGATTTCGACCGAGCAGCGGACTACGTCGCGCAAGCTGCCATCGGTGTGCAGCACGCGCACGACGCGGGGTTGATTCACCGCGACATCAAACCGGCAAACCTGCTGGTCGATTCGCGTGGCCGAGTGAAGCTGCTCGACCTGGGTTTGGCGTTGTTCAGCGATGAGCGTCAGTCGTCACTAACGATCGAGCACAACGAGCATGTGCTGGGAACTGCTGACTATTTAGCGCCCGAGCAGGCGATCAACAGCCATACGGTGGACAGCCGCGCGGACCTGTATGGCTTGGGCTGCACACTATATTTCCTGTTGACCGGCCATCCTCCATTCCCGGAAGGCTCATTGGCTCAGCGAATTGCTTTGCATCAGACGAGGATGCCCAAGGAGATTCGCGCCGAGCGTCCCGATTGTCCCGGCGAGCTTGAGGGGATCTGCACGAAGCTGATGCAGAAGGATCCGAAGTTTCGCTACCAGCATGCGCGCGACGTGGCGGAAGCTCTGCAGAAATGGCGGGCATCGGTGCGTAGCTCCGTGCCGGCGGGCACGGCAGGCACGGACGGGGGTTCGGCTGAATACGGAATCGCCGAAGTTCCGGGGAGCGGACGCGTTCCGGCGACTCCGGGCTGGCGGAAAGGCACGCCGGAGGATGACACCGTTCGCAGTGCGCGAGGCGACACGGTCAAGACATCACCAGCCCGCGCGGGGCTGTCCGCATCGGACAGTGGGCGTTTAGAGCCTGTCCGTCGCCTCGCCGAGAGTGCGTCCGCGTCCGACTCGTCCGCCAGCAGCATGATCGATTTGGAGATCGAATCCGGTTATCGAAGCCGCCGCAAATCTGCGAGCGGAGGGTCTGGATTCAGCACCCGCCCGCCTGCACCCCGCGCGGCTTCCGAACCTGCAGCCGCGCAACCGGAGAAATCCGATGGCCCCAGCGCGCTGACGATCGTCGTCTTGTGTGCTCTGTTCGTAATCGCCATCTTTATTGGCTTCGTTTTGGCCCGGATTTCGGCGATTAATTAAGCCGTCGGTGTCACGAGCCTGGCTCAC
>Ga0114939_10000421_pt1 | contig 35668 bp, 32 predicted proteins | sample AshMeaCrysSpring_FD_87196 | JGI IMG/M metagenome (GOLD analysis project Ga0114939, IMG submission 87196) | Groundwater microbial communities from Big Spring, Nevada to study Microbial Dark Matter (Phase II) - Ash Meadows Crystal Spring | ecosystem: Environmental > Aquatic > Deep subsurface >...
CGGTAACGCCCAAGCAACGATAGTAACGATCCATTTTCATTGCTGTATTTACGTTCGCCTGCTGCTAATCCGGTTTTTCCGCTGCCATGGGTAACCAATCCCTGCCGGCGAATACTACCATCGGCCAGGTTTATCACAAAACACCGGTAGGCGCCACTGTGCAGTCCCAAATCAATAAGTATGGCAGTTTGACTATTGCATTGACGCTGCCTGGCATATAAGGTAAGGGCCTGCGCCTTCTGTTGCAGCAGGAGGGTATTGGGTTCCAATGCGCCATCAGCGCCAGCCTGCAGTTCTTCTTCAAAAACCACATTATGCCTGTCGCCTTTGGCTTCACCACAACCCAGCAAGCTGCCGACAACAGTTCCGGCAAAAAATAAATTGACCCAATACCTCATAATAGCCTAAAGCGATGCCGCCGGGAAATTATTCCATAAAAATAGCTGAATGCGGGAGCATATTGGAACCTACCCCCTTTTCATTAAGAAATTGGGCCATTGAGCAATTTGGCACATATGTTCATCCGCCAGGGTCTCCTCCCATTAGCAAATTGGCATATTATCACATGAGTACATTGCCCCTCAGCTTCAAATTCCATTTGCTCACACCCACCCGCCCCCTTACCTTTGCGGCCTGAAAAAACGGGTTGGATCTTTTCCTGCCCTAAAAACTTGTCAAAAAAACAATCTCAACCGAGCAGTTATGGTGGATATTAAGCCCGATGAAATTTCCGCGATTTTGCGCCAACAGTTAAGCACTGTGGACACTTCAATAAACCTGGAAGAGGTAGGCAGCGTACTGCAGGTAGGCGATGGTATTGCCCGCATTTACGGCCTCAGCAATGTGCAGAGCGGCGAACTGGTAGAATTTGAAAACGGCGTTCGCGCCATTGCCCTCAACCTTGAAGAAGACAATGTGGGCGTGGTACTGATGGGCGAAAGCGGCGACATTAAAGAAGGCGCCATTGTACGCCGTACCGGTCTTATCGCTTCCATTAAAGTGGGCGAAGGGTTGCTGGGCCGCGTTATCAACACCCTGGGTGAGCCCATTGATGGCAAAGGCCCGATTGTAGGCGAACTGTTCGAAATGCCGCTGGAGCGCAAAGCCCCCGGCGTTATTTATCGCGAGCCGGTAAAAGAGCCGCTGCAAACCGGTATCAAGGCCATTGATGCCATGATTCCTATTGGCCGTGGCCAGCGCGAACTTATTATTGGCGACCGTCAAACCGGTAAAACGGCCATCGCCATTGATACCATCATCAATCAAAAAGAATTTTACCATGCCGGAAAGCCGGTATACTGCATTTATGTGGCCATTGGCCAAAAGGCCAGCACCATTGCCGGTATCATGAAAACGCTGGAAGACAATGGCGCCATGCCTTATACGGTAATACTGGCTGCCAGTGCCAGCGATGCTGCCCCGCTTCAGTTCTACGCCCCATTTGCCGGCGCTGCCATTGGCGAGTTTTTTCGCGATACCGGCCGCCCCGCCCTTATCATTTACGATGACCTGAGCAAGCAGGCCGTAGCCTACCGCGAAGTGAGCCTCCTATTGCGCCGCCCGCCCGGCCGCGAAGCATATCCCGGCGACGTATTTTATCTGCACAGCCGCCTGCTGGAGCGCGCCGCCAAAATCATCAGCAAGGATGAAGTAGCCCGCAAAATGAATGACCTACCTGACAACATCAGGCACCTGGCCAAAGGCGGTGGTTCGCTTACCGCGCTTCCTGTAATCGAAACACAGGCCGGCGACGTGTCGGCATATATCCCCACCAACGTGATTTCCATTACCGACGGACAGATATTCCTGGAGAACAACCTCTTCAACTCAGGCATCCGTCCGGCCATCAACGTGGGTATTTCGGTAAGCCGCGTGGGTGGTAACGCACAAATCAAGTCCATGAAAAAAGTGGCCGGAACCCTCAAACTGGATCAGGCACTTTACCGTGAAATGGAGGCTTTCTCCAAATTTGGCGGCGACCTGGATGCGGCGACCAAACTGGTGCTGGACAAAGGCGCCCGCAACGTGGAAATCCTGAAGCAGGGCCAATACAGCCCAATGGCAGTGGAAAAACAGGTAGCCATCATTTACCTGGGCACCCAGGGCCTGCTGCGCGAAGTGCCGGTAAAAAGAGTTAAAGAATTTGAAGAGCACTTTCTGCTGGAAATGGAAACCAAATTGCCCGATGTGCTGGGCGAATTCAAGCGAGGTAATTTACCAGAGGACAGTATTCGCCGTATGACAGAGTTGGCACAAAGCCTGGTGCCAAGGTTCAAATAGCTTTAAATCAAATATAGCATTACTACAGCCGGCCCTCTTTGGTCGGCTGTTTCGTTTTTCGGATTGCAAAAAAGCTGGTTTCCTACCTGTGCAAGGGTAATTTAGCCTTGGGTTTAAATATTGCTTTTCCGCTACTGAAGTTTTTTCGACAATAAAAAATTGTAAATCGCTAAAAATAGCTTTAATTTAGGCGAAATTTGAAGTACGCAAGTCCTCAAACTGAGATTGTCTGAACTCGTCTAGTAAACAATGAGAGAATGAAGTATTAAAAAAGTATGAGAATTTAGCGCCCTAAAAGTAAAAAAATGAAACAGAAATGTCAGAATATTGCAACAACAATCTAACCGGCTAATCATGTTACCAACCTTTCCTCACATTCTTCACAAATCAAACAGAACCATGAAAAACTTTACAAAACACGTTGCGGCTGGGCAAACCAGCCCAAAAACTCTAAAGGGCTTAAGGCGTTTTGGCCTGGCTCTTTCACTTTTTCTTTATTTTGGGGTAGCTGCCTTTGCCCAGGAAGATAACGACTTTCGAACCACTGCCGCGGGAGGTCCATGGAACAGCGCTTCTACCTGGGAGCGTTTCGTGGGCATCTGGGTGCCTGCTACCTTCTATCCGGGCGAACAAGTAGGAGCCAACAAGGTAACAATACTTCCTACTGCTACCGTAACCATTCCTACAGCCTTCACAACTGCATTTCCATTTGGCGATTTGATAGTAAACGGCCCATTAAAGATGAGCGCTTCTTCCACTCTAAGCACAACAAACATTTTTATAAACGGCCCCTCAGGAAATATTAGTTGGGATGCAAATAATGTAGAACTTACAATACCTACTAATTCGGCAGTCATTTACCCGGCAGGATATGTAGGTCTTGTAGTTACTGGTTCTTGCAACAACACAAAAAAGTTGCTTGTAGGTATAGCTCCAGATCCACAAGTAGCATATAGTTGCCAGGGCGGAGGCAACTCCTGCCTAATTTTTGCCGATGCTAATGCTCAGGGTGGCACCTTCAGTGTAGATGCTGCTATAACTGTTCAGTCGGAAGGTGGGCAGGTTTGCACCAACACATTCGATTTAAGTGCAACCGTAACTGGCGTAGGTGCAACCGGAGCTACTATAACCTGGAGTGGAACAGGACCTGGCACCATTACATTTAATCCCACAACCGGTGCTACTACTACCGCAACAGTTTCGGCTCCTGGCACTTATACTATCAAAATTGAGGCTACCAACACCGTTGGAGGCACCAATTGTACACAAGTCGTAAAAGATGATGCGTTTGTTGATATTACCATTAATCCAAGCGCCTCGGCCACTTTAGGCAGTGGCACCAGCGTTTGCATTGGCCAAGTGGCCAACGTTATTGTAACAAATACCACTTCGCCACAGAAGAACATTGAGGTGTTCTACAATATTAACGGCGGTCCTGCCCAATCGCTTGTTGTTATAGGGCCAATTGGAGCCATCCCTGTACCAACCGGCACGGCAGGCAGCTTCACCGTAACTCTGGATAGTGCCAAGTTTACCACTTCACCTTTCTGCAAAGCGAATCTTACCGGTTCTGCAGTAGTAACGGTAACTAACCCCACAGCCCTTGGTATTACCGGCAGCAATGATTTAATTGACTATAGCACTAGTACACGTACCGTGTTCCGTGACAATTCCTGTCGCCTCATTGCCACTGTAACCCCCAATGGAAGTAATCCGGTAACAGGTATTGTTATAGCAAACAAATGGGTTGAGCCAGGTGTTGTTTTGTTCAATGATGGTCAGTTTGACAGACCGTTGTCTGCCCGTCACGTAGATATTAGTCCGGTAACTCCCTCCCCAACTTCAACTGCCCGGGTAACACTTTACTACCTGCAAAGCGAATTTGACGCTATTAATGCTGCCGAAAATACGGGCCCCGAATTCCCCACTGGTCCCGCTGATTTAGATGGCATCTCGCATGTACGTATACTTAAGTTCACTGGCGGCATCATAGGCGGCAGCGGCCTGCCCGCCGATTATGCTAGTGCTCCAATCATAATCGATCCAAATGACGCAGATATTGTGTGGAATGCTGCTAATGGCTGGTGGGAGGTTAGCTTCAACGTAACCGGATTTAGCGGTTTCTTCGCCGGCCCTGATGTTACCATCATCCTGCCGATGAACCTGATCTCGTTCAACGGGCGCCTTACCAATACCAACAATGTTGAACTTTATTGGCGTACTACTGAGGAGCGCAACGTAAACCGCTTCGAGATTGAATACAGTGCCGATGGCCGCAGCTTTGGTAAGGTTTCAAGCATCAATGCACGCAACGCAGCAGCCGGCGTAAACGAGTACACGTACAACACACCTATGAAAGGTAAAGTGGCCTACTTCCGCCTGAAGACGCTTGACAAAGACGGGAAGGCTACTTACAGCACTATCGTGAAGGTTGACAGCAAGAGCAGCACTTCGCTCAGCATCTTCCCCAACCCCGCCCGCGATAGGGTAAATGTGGAACTGCGCGATAATGTAAACGGCAGCATCCGTATTACCGACCTCAATGGCAAAATGCTGATGCAGCAACGTGCTGTACGCGGCATGAACAGCGTAGATGTAAACAGGCTGCCCCTGGGCACCTACATCCTTGAGTTGGTATCGGATGGCGGAACCACCACCAACCGTTCCAAGTTTGTGAAGAATTGATTTTGATAGCTTAGTAAGGAAAAGGGCTGTGCTTTGTGCACGGCCCTTTTGTTTTAGCCCTACATGCAGTTTTACAATACAGGCCACTTTGAACAATTGGACACATAGCTGGCATATGTTGTTTGCCCTTAGCTTTGAAATTGACAATTGCCTGTGCGTATGAACTGGAAAGCCTTGAAATACCTGCTGCCCTTTGTGTTTTTTGTTCTGGCATATTTTGCCATGCACCAAACTTGTTGGGTAGTGTTTTTGCCAGTACTGGCGGCATTTGTGGTGGTGCCTATATTAGAGTTGTTGTTTAAACCCAACGCCACCAACCTTTCGGATGCCGAGGAAACAATGGCAAAAGCCGACCCTGTTTACGATTGGATTCTTTACCTGGTGGTTCCCCTTCAATTCATTACCCTATACTGGTTTTTGAGCGGTATTACAGATGTCTCGTTGCATTGGTGGGAAGTAGCGGGCCGTGTTGCTTCAATGAGTTTAATGTGCGGCACTTTTGGTATAAACGTGGCACACGAACTGGGGCACCGAAATACACGCCACGAACAGTGGATAGCCAAGGCCCTATTGCTTACCTCGCTTTACTCACATTTTTTTATTGAACACAATAAAGGTCACCACAAGCATGTAAGCACCCCCCGGCGACCCTAGCAGCGCCCCCTACCGGCAGTGGCTTTACTTTTTTTGGATCCGCAGCATCAGCGGTGTGTATGCCGGCGCCTGGCGTATAGCTAATGCAGAGATGCGCAAAAAAGGAAGGCACGCCCTGCACTGGAAAAATGAGATGCTGCAATTACAAGTCATGACGGTATTGTTTGTACTGGCCATAGGTTGGTGGTTTGGCGCCATGGCAATGCTGCTATTTGCAAGTGCGGCATTGGGTGGTATTGCCCTGCTGGAAACCGTAAACTACATTGAGCATTATGGCCTAAGCAGAAACGAAACGACTGCCGGCAAATATGAACGTGCCATGCCCTGGCATAGCTGGAATAGCAACCATGTATTGGGGCGTATTATGTTATTTGAACTTAGCCGCCATAGCGACCATCACTACCTGGCAAGCCGCAAGTACCAAATATTGCGCCATCACGATGACGCCCCACAGTTGCCCACCGGCTACCCGGGCAGCATGATACTGGCGCTTGTACCTCCGCTATGGTTTGCTGTAATGGACCGGCAAATGCAACGATACGGCATCAAGCCGCGCACCGTTACATTTAGCCAGGCATTGTTTGGCTGGAAGCACTCAAAAGCCGGCATTGGCACCAGCACAGAGCTTACTGCTTGAGTATTTTGAGCAATTGCTACATCTTACCCGCTTTAATTTCATCTACCACGCCCGGATCCAGCAAAGTAGAAGTATCACCCAGGTTGGAAAGCTCACCTTCGGCTATTTTGCGTAGTATGCGCCGCATGATTTTGCCGCTGCGTGTTTTTGGTAAGCCACTTACAAACTGAATTTTATCGGGTTTGGCAATAGGGCCAATGATACGCGTCACCGTTTGCAATATGTCTTGGCGGGTCAGGTTCTCATCTTCATGAAAACCCTGGAAGATTACATAAGCGTAAATACCCTGCCCTTTTACTTCATGCGGATATCCTACCACAGCACTTTCTACCACGCCGCTGTGCATGTTAATGGCATTTTCCACTTCGGCGGTGCCTATGCGGTGGCCGCTCACGTTCAGCACATCATCTACCCGGCCGGTAATGCGGTACATGCCTTCCTCATCTCTAAGGCAACCATCGCCTGTAAAGTATAAGCCGGGGTATGCACTAAAATAGGTTTGCCGGCAGCGCTCATGATCGCCATAGGTGGTACGTAGCATGCCCGGCCAGGGGGCTTTTATACACAGGTTTCCCGTAACGCCGTTGCCCGCTATTTCGTTGCCGTTTTCGTCTACCAGCAGGGGTTGAATACCCGGCATCGGCAAGGTAGCAAACGTTGGCTTGGCAGGTGTTACACCGGCCAGGTTAGTAATCATAATACCACCGGTTTCGGTTTGCCACCAGGTGTCTACAATAGGGCATTGGTTTCGGCCAACATGATCGTCGTACCAATGCCAGGCCTCGCTGTTTATGGGCTCCCCCACAGTGCCCAACACCTTCAGCGAATCGAGTTTTTTGCCATGCAACAACCCTTCGCCAAAGCCCATGAGGCTGCGAATAGCCGTAGGAGCTGTATATAAAATATCAACGCCAAACTTTTGAACAATATCCCAAAAGCGACCTGCATCGGGCCAGGTAGGAATTCCTTCAAACATAAGTGAAGTACCGCCGGCACTAAGCGGACCATACAGGATATATGTATGCCCGGTAATCCAACCTATGTCGGCTGTGCAAAAGTGTACCTGCCCGAGCTGATACTGAAAGGTGTTTACAAACGTGTAATTAGCCCAAATCATGTACCCCGCACAGGTGTGCACTACCCCTTTCGGTTTTCCGGTGCTTCCGGAAGTGTACAGGATAAACAGAACATCTTCTGCATCCATATCCTCGGCCGGGCTAAAAGGATTACCCTGGGTTTCCACTTTCTTTATTTCATCTTCCCACCACACATCCCGCCCCTTTATCATACTTACCGGCGTACGGGTATGCGTGCACACAATGGTTTTCTTTACCGAAGGGCAACCCATCAGGGCATCGTCAATTACGCTTTTGAGTGGTATGGTTTTATTGCCTCGGTAAGCTCCATCGCATGTTATAACCACGCTTGCCTGTGCATCCTGAATGCGGTCGGCAATGCTTTGGGCACTAAAGCCACCAAATATTACCGAATGGATGGCACCAATACGGGCGCAGGCCAGCACGGCAATGGCAAGTTCAGGTATCATGCCCATGTACAGGCATACACGATCACCTTTACTAACGCCATTATTCTTGAGTGCATTGGCAAATTGCATCACCTTAGTGTGCAGTTCTTTATAAGTAAGCACCCGGTGATAGTCTTCAGGATCGTTGGGCTCCCAGATAATGGCAGGTCTGTCGGGATGTTCGTGCACATGCCTGTCGAGGCAGTTTTCGGTAATATTAAGCCTGCCACCTTGGAACCACCTTACCCGAGGTTCGGTAAAATTCCAATCGAGCACCTTATTCCATGGCTTGTGCCAGGTAAAATTCAAAGCTACTTCGGACCAAAAATTTTCAGGATCGTTTACACTACGGGCATAAGCTTCTTTATATTGCTCGAAAGTTTTTATTTGATATGGATACGGCATGCCATCATTTTTTTGAAGGCACTAATGTATAAGCAATGACAATAGGCGCCCAACAGTTTTTAATGGCAGAATAAAAAGATTCAAAGGGATGCAGCATAGTATGATTGAACAGAACAGTTTACTTTCCGCACTTATTTGCGCTACCATATGATTAGCAACAAAGCAGAAACACCATTGGCGCCGGGAGAAACCCCCGACAAGATTGGGTTTATTATTGGTGCCTCATCGGTGGGCACCCTTATAGAGTGGTACGATTTTTACATTTTTGGCATGTTGGCCACCATTATAGCCCGCCAGTTTTTTCCCGAAGACAGTGGCACCTCCGCCCTGCTCAGTACGCTGGCCATTTTTGCGGCAGGCTTTATTGTTAGGCCGTTTGGCGCCCTGGTATTTGGCCGGCTGGGCGACCTGATTGGTCGAAAGCATACCTTTTTGCTTACCCTGGTACTCATGGGTGGCTCCACCTTTGCCATAGGCCTGGTACCCGGCTTTGCCTCCATAGGCTGGCTGGCGCCCGTGTTGGTACTTATATTGCGCCTGATACAGGGCCTGGCGCTGGGTGGCGAATATGGTGGTGCCGCTACTTATGTGGCCGAACATGCCCCCGCCAAACACCGCGGCTTTTGGACAAGCTGGATACAAACCACGGCCACGCTGGGCCTGTTCATTGCATTGGGCATCATTGTTCTCATCAGGCAATGGCAAGGCGTGGAGCGGTTTAGCACCGAATGGGGCGGCTGGCGGTACCCCTTCTGGATTTCGCTGTTGCTGGTGGTTGTTTCTATTTTCATCCGGTTGCGTATGTCGGAGTCGCCGCTTTTTGCCAAACTAAAAAAAGAGGGCAAGGTGTCGGCCAACCCGCTTCAGGAGAGCTTTGGCCACAAAGCCAATTTTAAAATGGTGCTGCTGGCGCTGTTTGGAGCAGTAATGGGGCAGGGTGTAGTGTGGTATACCGGTCAGTTTTATGCCCAAAGCTTTCTGGAAAACGTGTGCAAGCTGGACTTTTTGCAATCGAGAAATGTTATTCTGATCGGCATTTTGTTTGCCACCCCGTTTTTCGTGGTGTTTGGTGCCCTCAGCGACCGGGTGGGGCGCAAATGGATAATGCTGGCAGGTATGCTGCTGGCCTTAATCAGTTACCGCCCCATGTATGGCAAATTTATGGAATGGACTAACCCAGCCCTGCGTACGGAACAGGTAGACGCCTCAGGAACAAAAGCATACCCGCCATTCGGACAACTGGAATTAGTACACAAAAGCCATTTACAGATAGTAACCAAACTAGACACTGCCTACACCGATGGCAGCATATACCGGTATACAAAAACAGATACGGTGTACCTGCCAAAACCACCGGGCGAACTGAGTGGAACGATTGCCTGCCTGGTACCTTCGGCCTTGACGCCGGGCACTACAGATACGCTGCTTGTGCAATTAAAACAAACTGAAGGACAGGCAAGCGAAAAAAACATTACTTACCTGCAAGCCACAGCACGTAGTGCAAAGCCTGGTATAACTGTAGAAAAGACCGTGGGCGATTCCATTTACCGATGGATTATTGTATTAGTATTTTTCCAAATCCTTTTCGTAACCATGGTGTATGGGCCTATTGCTGCATTTTTGGTGGAACTGTTTCCTACCAAAATACGCTACACCAGTATGAGCCTTCCCTACCATATAGGCAACGGTGTGTTTGGCGGATTGGTGCCTTTTTTAAGCACCCTGATTGTAGAATTTACCAAAACGGCCGAGCGTCCTGCCGGCGATCCGCTTGCCGGACTGTGGTACCCCATTTGTGTAGCAGCCGCTTGTTTTGTAATAGGAGCTGTTTATCTCAAAAATAAAATTGACGAAAACGTGATGGATTAAAGAGCATATAGCGAATATGTTTACAGAAGGCTATCATTCAGAAAAACAGCGTATTTATCGCAACCGATGATTCTAGTATTGGATGAGGCCAAATGCATTAAAATAAACATAATAACAAATTATGATGGTGAATACCGCGAAAAAATACCTTGGACTGATATGGATGCTATTGGCTCCAATTTTGATTTCGTTCATGGTTTGGCAAGCCGAACACAGAATTAGTGCTGCACCCCTTGCTACCCGTACTAACACAGCCTTGCAGTGGATTATAATCCTTTTTGTGTTTTTACCTATTTGCGTGGGTCTTTTTCTGTTTGGCAGGTATGCCTGGCAAGGCGAATATGCCCACTTGCCCGAAAGCAGCGAAGAGATAACCGATTACGAAGACGAGCCTGTGTAAGAACACTATTTACTTAGGATATATATAGCCGCTTGTCTAGCGCAATTTCCCCTATAGCCGCAGGTAGGTTGCCAGCTGAATAATGTGGTTGTCGATATCGGCCACAGGGCTGGCGCGGTTTACATTTTGCCACATATAACCTAACTCCATATCAAAATTACTGGCAGCGCGATACCCAATGGCCCCGTAAAGCCGGTTTTGATCGTATATCATTCCATTTACATTGCTTAGGTTGGTGGTATTTACAAACAACTCGTTTTGCAGCGCTACAAAAGCACCCTTCTTAAATGGCCCTTCACCAGATATGGGAACTACTGCCCGTGCGAAATAACGTAGCCGTGTACTGAACTTGGTTCCACTGTTGGTAATTTCGCCTTGCTGCAACGCTACTTTGGGTATAAAACGCTCCTCCAGGCGAAAGCGGTGCTGCAGAGAACTTCTCCTTAGTTTTTGATTTACAATAAACTGTTGCCACATACGGTGCTCTGCTACCAGAGCGTTTTCGGTACCTATTGAAAAGCGATTGGGAATGAAAGCATAGCCTAGAGTAATAACCTGATTAGGCCGAACGTGCCAGTTTAAGCCCGGCCTTACCAACAGCGTTTGCAATTGCTCCCAATCGTCCGTTGTGCGAAACTGCACATCGAGATGCAGGCTCCATTTTTTGGCAACATGAAACGTGTTGAAAGATGCCAACCAGCCAGTATTCGTTGACAACTGGCTACACGCATCATTAACCCAAAGAATGACTGTGAGAAAAGCGAATTTTTTCATAACCTGAGGCTGACAGCAAGAATAGGGGTTTTGGAATTTACACACGGTGGTATATTGCAATTATGAGTATAGAGGTAAAAGCATTACGCAAAGTATATGGCCAGCAAGTAGCGGTAAACGATATTTCATTTGCCGCCGGCGAAGGCGAACTGGTGGGCTTTTTGGGGCCTAACGGGGCCGGTAAAAGCACCACCATGAAAATGATAACCGGCTACCTGGTGCCGGATGGTGGCGAAGCCTTGGTGTGCGGCCAAAGCGTTTTGGAGCATCCGCTGGAAACAAAGTCGAAAATTGGTTACCTGTCAGAGAGCAACCCGCTGTATTATGATATGTACGTTCGCGAATACCTGCGCTTTACGGCTGGCATATATAAATTGAAAGCTGCCAAAGACCGCGTGGAAGAAGTGATACAACAAGTGGGCCTTACACCCGAAGCAAACAAAACCATAGGCCAGCTAAGCAAAGGGTATAAACAGCGCGTGGGTCTTGCCGCCGCCATTATTCACAACCCGCAGGTGCTTATACTAGACGAGCCCACCAGTGGCCTGGACCCTAACCAGATTGTAGAGATCAGGCAACTGATAAAGGGGTTGGCAAAAGAGAAAACGGTGCTGCTGAGCACACACATTATGCAAGAGGTGGAAGCGTTGTGCACACGGTTGATCATCATTAACAAAGGGCGTATAGTAGCGAACGACAGCTTGGAAAACCTGCGCAAACAAACGGTGGAAAAAATATTGCTTGTGGCATTTACAAGCCAGGTGGATGCACAGCAGCTTTCTGCCATTACAGGCATTAACGAAGTAATGCTGCACGAAAACGGAACCTATGAACTTTGGGGAACTTCGGTAGACGAAATGTGGCGCAACGTGACAGACTTTTCAGCCCAAAAAGGCATTGGCATCAGGAGCCTGCACGCGGGGGGCACCAGCCTGGAAGAAATCTTCAGGCAGCTAACAACTGGGTAAAAAAGCTATCTTTAATAAGAATTCTCGAAAATGGGAGCACGTAAACTTTATCAACAGGAGATACTGAGGTTGCTGGAAAATGCTTCAGAACCCATGCTGCTGCAGGTAATAAAGCAATTGAAGGAGGCGGAGGAAAGCTCAGCACTCAATCAGCCGACGCCTTTTGATGAAGCTATGCATCGTATCAAATCCGGATTCTGGAAAAACAAAATCAGTCCTAGCGAGGAATTCGCGGCAATAAAAGCATTTGAAAAACACCTTGATCGTTAGGCAGTGATAGTAGTATTAGATTCCTGTGCTCTTATCGCATTTTTCAGAAATGAAGAAGGCAGTGCAGTGGTGCTTGATTTGCTTAACAAAGCAAAGGAATCTGGTATCGAAGTGTTGGTTCATCGGGTAACTATTTTCGAAGTTTTTTATGACACCCTTCGAACATCAGGTTCCGAATACGCTTCACTTATTCTACAAGATATTACCAACTTCCCCTTAAGAGTCATTAATGACTTGAGCGATGAAATTTTAGTTGCCCACGGTTATTTCAAAATCCATTATCGCCTTTCGTTTGCCGATTGCTTTGTGCTGTCGCTGGCTCAATTAAAAGGAGCCTCTGTGGTAACCACCGACCATCACGAATTTGATGCTGTTGAAAAAGCCGGCGCCTGCTCCTTTTTGTGGCTTCGTTAGTTGTAAAATTTACTGTTTTCCCGGATAGCTCACCTGACACAAATCATGCCACCGCATACTGCAATTGATTTTCTTTGCACCGCAAGCAATTAAACATTGAAAGGGCTTCATTACCATGCCCGAAACATTAACCATCAAAAACACATAACACCATGTCTTACATCGCATCCATTCATGCCCGGCAAATACTTGACAGCCGTGGCAATCCCACTGTAGAAGTCGATCTGCTGACCGACGAAGGCGCATTTGGCCGCGCAGCCGTACCAAGCGGCGCCAGCACAGGCATACACGAGGCCGTAGAATTGCGCGACGGCGATAAAAGTGCTTACCTGGGAAGAGGCGTACTGAAAGCCGTAGAAAATGTAAATACCAAAATTGCCGAAGCCCTGCGCGGCATGGACATTGCCGACCAGGTGGCTATAGACCATGCCATGCTGGAATTGGACGGCACACCCAACAAAGGCAACCTTGGCGCCAATGCCATACTGGCTGTGAGCCTGGCCGCAGCCAAAGCCGCTGCCGAAGAAGCCGGCCTACCCCTGTACCGCTATGTGGGTGGAACCAATGCCCGCACATTGCCCGTACCCATGATGAACATAGTAAATGGCGGTTCGCACGCCGATAACAAAATTGACTTCCAGGAATTTATGGTAATGCCTATTGGCGCCTCCAGCTTTAGCGAAGGCCTGCGCTGGGGTACCGAAGTGTTTCATGCCCTCAAATCAGTTTTGAAAAAGAAAGGGTACAGCACCAACGTGGGTGACGAAGGAGGTTTTGCACCAAACATTCAAAGCAACGAAGAAGCCATTGAAACAGTGCTTACAGCTATAGAAGTTGCAGGCTACAAAGCTGACGAACAAATTGCCATTGCCCTTGATCCCGCGGTAAGCGAGCTATATGATAGTGAAAAGAAAATGTATGTATTTCATAAAAGCGATGGTCGCCAACTAACCAGCGCCCAAATGGTGGAATACTGGACAAACTGGGCAAACCAATATCCTATTGTAAGTATTGAAGATGGCATTGCAGAAGATGATTGGGATGGCTGGAAAATGATAACAGAAACCCTGGGTGGCAAAATCCAGTTGGTGGGCGACGACTTTTTTGTAACCAATGTAAAACGCCTGAGCCAGGGTATTGAACAGAGATTGGCCAACGGCCTGCTGGTAAAAGTGAACCAGATTGGTTCGCTTACCGAAACCATTAACGCTGTAAGTATGGCGCAATTTGCCGGCTACAACACCATTATGAGCCACCGCAGCGGTGAAACAGAAGACACTACCATTGCCGACCTGGCAGTAGCACTCAACTGTGGGCAAATAAAAACCGGCAGCGCCAGCCGTACCGACCGTATAGCCAAATACAACCAACTGTTGCGCATTGAAGAAGAGTTGGGCAGCACAGGAATTTACCTGGGCAGTAAGCTTAAGTTTGGCAAGTAGTATTCGCTACAGGCTAACGACCAAAAAGGCGGGATGAACAAACTCATCCCGCCTTTTTGCAAACGCACACATACCCTTAGTATGGGTTCTTTCGCAAATCGTACACCACGATATGGAAATTACTTCTTCTTCGTGCATCGGTAACCGACCATCCCGAAGCTATCCTGCTTACATCGGTGAATTTAATGGTGGCTTTACGACTTGAACCACTTATCAATTCGCCTGTAGATACGGCCTGGTCCCAGCTGCCATTGCCTACCGCCGTTACCATCAATACCATGCTATCGCGGTAATATTCGTGCGGACTGGTAAGATTCAACTCGTACCAGCGATCTGTGCTATTCCACGTAACTGAGAAATTATTACTGCCGTTTACTTCGTTAGCAAAACTATCTACATAGCCGTAAGCCAGCATGCGCGGGCCGGTGCTGATGGGCTCCCAGCGATTATTCGACTGTCCAATAAAGGTGGTAGTGCGGTATCGCATGTAACCATATAGTTGATGCTCGGTGGAGTTATAAATAATCTGCCCGGGCGTAACTGGCAATACTGCCAGCATTTGGTCGCGGGTGAGGCGAGGCAGCAAGAGCGGCCTGCTGGTGCCCAAATCGAGTATAGAACCTGCATGCGGTGAGGTGGTGCCAATGCCAACATTCTGGGCATTGATGGTTGCACTACATACCAGTAGCAATAAGATCAGCGGTTGTAAGCGTGTCATGATGCTTCATACTTTTTCACCACAAGGTATTGCCATTTGGGCAATTGTGCATCGCCCACATCGTTAAAAGCGCCATGCTACGCTAATCACCAACTATAGCAATAGGTGGAATTGCCCGGCAACCAAGAAGATTTCATGGCTTTTCATTAGTCCATCGGTATTCTCCATTCTACCTTGTCTGTGTCTTTTGCCCCGGCTGGCTTCACACCTTCACTTTTCTCCAACTCGGCCCAGGTTAGTGGGCCATTTTGGTTGTAGGCCAATATTCGTACCTGCTTTTTGGAGGGCTCCACTTTTACCTCTAGAAAGCTTTGGAAAAATGGTGACACATTATAATCGAAGGCTGCCGACAGCCATTCGGCGCTGAAGGGCCACCCATTGTATAACTTGGTCCATTGCCAGGCCCAGCGCTTACTCCAACCCGTGTTATCCTCAATTTTTTTCACAAAAGGATCTCTTGCCGGGTAGTGCGCCCATACTTTTTCGGGCATTTGGTCTTTAGGTTTCAATGCCGCGCCCAGGCTCAGGTAAGCCCCGCCCCCGCCGTTTACAAAGTGGTACATTTTTCTACTGCTATCGGCGCCACGCAGGGGCTCTTCGTAATATTCCAGGTCGTGGGTATCGCCCGCCATGGCCACTTTGGCGCCATACTGTTTCAGCAGGCTATGGAGTGCCGTAAAATCAGCATTGGCATTGCCCTGGTATTCTCCAATGGCATAAAACGGGTGGCCCAGCAGCACGAAAATGAACTTTCCTTTAGCTGCCTCCAGGGCGCTTTTCAACCACTGCATTTGCACATCGTCTATACGGCGCAACACGCCGGTTTCAATGGTAATGAAGGCAAAATCTCTGGTTTGAACCTGGAAGAATGGCGCTGTCTGAAATCCCGTGGGTACCTGGTACTCGCTGCGCAACCTGTCCGCTTCTGTTATCATGCTTTCTATTTTGGGCCCCGTGGTAGAGGTAATCTTCAGGTCTACCTTTCGCCTTGCATCCATAGCCTTGCGGGCCGCATCGGGTGTGTAAAAATTGGCCGCAAACCCATCCAACGCATCATACCAATCGTGATTTCCGGGAATGGCATACACCGGCTTTTTTACGCCATGCATAGCCAGCCAAAAATTGCGTTCGTAATCCTTCATGGCGCCATCGGGATAAATGACATCCGATGAAATGACCACAAATTTTACATCGGGCTTGTCGCTCACCCTTACAATCTGATCGTGGAGCACATATTGCGAAGCATCGCCTTCGCCGGGGTCGCCCACTATTACAAAAGAAAAATTGGCATTGTCCGTCACGCCTTCGGGCTTAAGCATAAAGCTGCCGGCTGTTGGAATGGGTTCAACGGCTTCTACCATGGCTTTGCGCCAGGTATCGGTGCGGCTTGCAGCCCAGCCATCCCAAATACCCGCTGCCCAGTTTTCGGTATCGAAATACCAACTCATGCCAAATACCGGGATGATAGTAGCCAGCAAAGCAGCAAATGGCAGACCGGTTTGCAATCCGGTACGCAATGCCGTACGCAAAGAATAGCCCGACCTTCGGCTTCGGATAAATATCCTGAGGCGCCTTTCTAAAAAAGCCTGCAGTGCATTGCGAATGCTGTACCATGGTCGCTGGCCTTTGGGCACCTTAAGCACCCATTTCCACAAAGAACGATCAAAAAAGCTTGTAGCACTGCGCATTGAGCCGCGTAGCGGCATGATGAAGAAAAAAGAAATGATGAGTGCAATCACTACTTCGCCAATAAGAGCAATGGTTGGCGACAAGATACCTGAAGCCGACCTGTCGAAGCCCATACGGCCCAAATGCATGAAGAACAGCAACAGCAGCAACGAAATGATCCATCCCCTATCAATAGGCGCCCGCTGTGCTTCTTCCTGCGCTATACGTTTGCCTATATCGGCTACCAACGGATCGTCGGGCAGATGCAGTGATTTCATTACGTCCTCGCCTATTTCTTCGGGCACCCCAGGCTTCACGCTCAAAATTTCTATACCCATGCCCGCAATGCGCAGGGCGCCAGCCACGGCCACAAGCCATTGCAGTGCTTCGCCCCTGAAAAAGAACAAGCCAAACGCCAAAGCCGTATTAGCCAATGCCGACAGCAGGTGCCTGATAGCCGGCTTACCTTCCTTTTTCTTGAACAAATAAATACGCCCCTGAAGAAATGCATCTATTGCAAAAAATGCAACTACCAGCCAAAACACCCCGGAATCTCTAAACCAAACGGTACTGGCATACAGCAAACCAATCAGGAAAGTAATGAGTGCCGATATTCGGGCACTCTTTCTATCGTATGCCGATGAGCGCTGAAATGACTGTATAAAAACAAGGATGGAGGTGAATAACAGCAGCCCGCTAACATATTTGCCTACTATTACGTCCTTGAGCGGAGCCTTGAATGCCAGAAAAGCAAAGTAAAAACTGATAATGGCAAAAATGAGTTGTTGCCTGCGGGGGGCGCTTTTCAGAAATTCCATGCGTAGTTGAAATAATTATCGCGGAAAATTAAGCAGGCATTGGCCCCCGCTTCAAAGTAAATTTAAATAGAAGTGTGCGGTAATGCTCAATATATTCTTCCATTAGCTTATGCCAAATAGTTCCCTTTGCCCACTACAATTTACAGTTGCTTCGCAAATGGCTACATACCTATTTTAGCGGCTTTATGTCCGCTATGTTTACCAACCAGCAAGTACGCGACTACTACGACCAAACCGAACCGCATTACCGCTTTTGGTGGAACCTGGAGGAAAGTATGGCCTTGCATTACGGTCTGTGGCTTGACGGCACACGTAGTTTTACCGAGGCCCTGCACAACCTGAATGCCACGGTAGCCGAGGCTGCAGGTGTGCAACCCGGCTGGCGCGTGCTGGATGCCGGCTGCGGAGTAGGAGGTTCATCCGTTTTTCTTGCAAAAACATTTGGTTGCCACTGCACAGGTATATCGCTAAGTGAAAGGCAGATCAATCGAGCTCGGGAAAATGCCCGCAAAACAGGCCTCTCCACGCAGCTCGCATTTGAAGTGGCCGATTATACCCGCACGGGCCTTACCGCAGCTACCTTTGACCTGGTGTGGAGCATAGAAGCCCATGTAACAGAAGCAAACAAACAAGCCTATTACCGCGAAGCATACCGCCTGCTAAAGCCTGGTGGCAGGCTGGTGGTTGCCGATTACTTCAGGCTGCGGAAAAATAATAATGCCCAGGAAGCAACTGTTATGCGCAACTGGCTGCATCACTGGGCAATTGAAGATATTACCACTACCACGCAAGTGCAGCAATGGATGCAGCAGGCCGGTTTTTTTCCATTGAAAGCGTTGAATGTCACCAAAGGCATTACACCCAGCAGCCGCCGCATGTATTACGCCTGCCAGTTGGGCCGGTTTGGTACCTGGGCATACAACTTGTTGAACAATGCCACCCCGTTTTCAAAAACACATTACAAGAGTGGCATCAACCAATACAAAGCTTTGAAAAGTGGCCTATGGGCTTACAAAATATTGGTGGCTGAAAAACCGGTATAGGCTTAATGGCTATTTTTCCGGTTCAAATTAAAATGATTGCAGATGAAGAACATTATTAGTTGCATGATTGCTGGCGCCTGGGCCCTGGGTGCTTTTGCTCAAAATGACCCTGCCACCACCGAACAGTGGCAACCGGTACCGCCTAAGGTTACGCCCACTGCACAGCCCGGAGGCCCTCCTAGTGATGCAATCATCTTATTTGACGGCAAGAACCTGGATGCCTGGCAAAGCGCTGAAGGAAAACCGGCAGGCTGGGAAGTAAAAGATGGCATCATGACCGTAAGGGCAAAAGCGGGAAATATAATTACAAAGCAGGCGTTTGGCGATTGCCAACTCCACCTCGAATGGCGAAGCCCCCTGATGGAAGGCAAGGAAGGACAGGCCCGGGCCAACAGCGGCGTTTTCTTGATGGGCATGTACGAAGTACAGGTACTCGACAATTTCGAAAACAGAACCTATGTAAATGGGCAGGCAGCCAGTATTTACAAGCAGTACCCGCCATTGGTAAATGCCTGCCGCCCACCCGGCGAATGGCAGACGTACGATATCTTTTTTAAAGCACCGAGGTTTAGCGAAAAAAGTGCCCTGATTGTGCCGGCAGTTGTAACTGTAGTGCACAATGGAGTGTTGGTTCAAAATGCAGTAAGCCTTTGGGGATCATCGGCATACATTGGGCTGCCAAAATACCAGCAACATGCTGCAAAGCTACCCTTGCAATTGCAAGACCACGGCGACCCGGTAAGCTTCAGAAATATCTGGATCAGGGAGTTGTGAGCAATTCGTGAGTTCAGAGGTTTCAATGTTCAGAAGTTCCAATGTTCTGGTAACTGGCATGTATTGGTCTTTCCAGAAATCAGAATTGTGTAAATGGCGGAACACAGTTAAACATCGGCGAAGCCACTGTTCAACTAACCACTATTCAACTAATCAACTCCTTTTCTGCCTTATCAAACGGCGAACGCAGTATCAATTATCTCTGCCTGCTCTTTGGCATGCACTTTGGCATAGCCTGTGGCGGTGGAGGCACTTGGCCTGCGGCTGATGATGCCAAAGTTGATAACCGACAGGTTCATTTTGAGGAAGCTTGCTGCACCCATGTTTAGCGGTTCTTCCTGCACCCAAAACCATACTGCGTTGCTGTACCTACGTTGCAGGGCTTCCAGTTGCTTATGGGGCAGCGGGTAAATTTGCTCCAGGCGCACTACAGCTACATCTTCGCGGCCGTCTTTGACTTTACGATCTGCCAGTTCAAAATATATTTTGCCGCTGCAAAACAGCACCCGCTTTATTGCAGAAGGCACCTGTACTGCAGTGTCATCTATCACTTCGCGGAAGGCGCCCTGTGTAAACTCGGTTACATGGCTGTAGCTGGCCGGCAGGCGCAGGTTGGCCTTGGGGCTAAAGTTGATGAGCGGCTTGCGGAATGGCCATGCCAATTGCCGGCGCAGGGCGTGAAACAGGTTGGCGGCAGTGGTAATATTCGTTACCACCATATTCATTTCGGCGCACACTTGCAAAAAGCGCTCCATGCGGGCGCTGCTATGCTCGGGCCCCTGCCCTTCGTAGCCGTGTGGCAACAGCATTACCAGCCCGTTCATGCGATTCCACTTTTGCTCTGCACCGCTGATGAACTGGTCAATCATGGTTTGGGCGCCATTGGCAAAGTCACCAAACTGGGCTTCCCACAGCACCAATGCATGGGGGTTGGCCATGGCGTAGCCGTACTCAAAGCCCAGCACGCCATACTCGCTCAGCAAGGAGTTATAAATGCGAAACTCGCCCTGCCCTTCGCCAAGCTGCCCAAGGCGGTTATAGTATTCATCGTTTGCCTCATCGCGCAATATGGCATGGCGATGGCTGAACGTGCCGCGGCGCACATCCTGCCCACTCATGCGCACTTCGTTACCGTCCAGGCAAATGGTGGCAAAGCCCAGCAGTTCGCCGGTAGCCCAGTCTATCTTCTGATCTTCGTTGTACAGCTTGATTTTGTCGTTCAGCAGTTTCTCTACCTTCTTCAGCGGTTTAAAGCCCTGCGGCAGGTTCATAATACTGTTGAAGCAGTGCAACAGCCTATTTTGCTCCACAGCTGTAGCAGGGCTGGCATCAAAGTCGGCAGGTTGGGCCTTGCGCAGCTCGCGCCACCACTCCTCCGGCTTTTGATAATGGTAGGGCAATGGATTTTGCTTCACCCCATCGAGCCTTGCCTGCAGGTCGGCCCAGAATTTTTTTTCCATCTCCTTGGCCAATTCCTGCGCCTGGTGGTCGCCTTCTTTCAGCAAATACTGGGTATACACCTCGCGGGGATTGGGATGCTTCTCAATAAGCGCATACAAGCCGGGCTGTGTAAACTTGGGGTCATCGCCCTCGTTGTGGCCATGGCGGCGGTAGCACACCATATCTACAAACACATCGCAGTTGAACTGCTGCCGGTAGCGGGTTGCTATGTCAACGGCTTTCACCACAGCCTCGGCATCATCGCCGTTTACGTGAAACACCGGCGCCTGAACTGCGGCGGCAAGCGATGTGCAGTAGTCGCTGCTGCGGGCATCTATAAAATCGGTGGTAAAGCCAATCTGGTTGTTGATTACGAAGTGGATGGTGCCGCCTGTTTCGTAGCCGTCGAGTTTGCTCATTTGCAGCACTTCGTACACAATGCCCTGCCCGGCTATGCTGGCATCGCCATGAATGAGAATGGGCAGCACTTTGTCATAAACGCTATTGTACTCCACGTCGGCCTTGGCGCGGCAAAAGCCTTCTACTACGGGGTTCACTGCTTCCAGGTGGCTGGGGTTGGGGGCTAGTTTCAGTTGAATGGTCTTTCCGCTTGCCGTGGTGGGCTGGCTGCCATAGCCCATATGGTATTTCACATCGCCGCTGCCCATGGTGCTATCGGGCACTGCACTGCCTTCAAACTCGCTGAAGATTTGCTCATATGTCTTGCCCATTACATTGGCCAATACGTTTAGCCTGCCACGGTGAGCCATGCCAATCACTACCTCTTCTACCCCATTCTCAGCAGCAGTGTTGATGATCTGGTCCAGCGCGGCAATAGTGGTTTCACCACCCTCGAGGCTAAATCGCTTCTGACCTATATACTTCGTGTGTAAGAATTTCTCGAACATCACGCCCTGGTTCAGTTTTTCCAGGATGCGGCGGCGCTGTTCGAGCGGAAGGGGCTTTTTAAAATCCTTTTCAATTTCATTGGTAAGCCAATCCACCTTTGTTTGGTCACTAATGTACTTAAACTCCCAGCCCACGTGGGTGGCGTAGCAGGCTTCCAGGTAATTATGAATATTGCGCAGGGTTGTTTTGCCCAGGCCCAGCAGTTGCCCTGCATGAAATTCCTTGTCGAGATCGGCTTCAGTAAATCCGTAAAAATCCAACTCAATATTGGCACCTCGGTCTATGCGGGGCCTGATGGGGTTGGTACGTGCAAGCAGGTGCCCTTTGTTGCGATAGCCAAGAATGAGGCGATACACTTGTATCTCGAGCATCCAGTCTACATCGGGCCCAGGGGCAGCGGCTGTAGTGGCAGGTGCAGCATGTGCCGTGGCAACGCCATTGGTGCCTTTGCCCGAAGAAACCGCGAAGTCGAACCCTTCAAAAAACTTACGCAGGTCGGGGTCTACACTTGCTGGGTTGGAAACGAAATCGTTGTAGAGATTTTCTACAAACTGGGGATGCTGATTGGTGATGTAGCTGAAATCTTTCATGGCGATGCCAAAGCCCAATCTAGGGCTTCCGGGGTGCAAATGTACGTTTTGACGACTCTTGCAAAGATACCGCATACCTTTGAATCCGGAATAATTTGTGAAAACAGAAAGAGGCAACCGAAAGGTATGCCAGTATACTAAGCGAACCTGCCCGCTGCGTCCGAAGTCGGCTGTTTTCTAACCACCCGCAGCAATAATATATACATACCGTTCATAATATTGGCATGCGGAACCGTAAGTGCGGATATAAAAATGAGGAATAACAAGAAGGGCGGAGTTTCAGTTTTCATGATTTGGTGTGCCCCAAAAACAATCCAAGCCCCACAAAACTCAGTAAACTAAAAGGTAAAAATTGAACAAGAAATTGCTTCCACCCATGTTGGGCAGAGCGAGCCTTTTGGAGGAAATAGTATTCGGTGACCATGGCCCTGAAGGCATGCCAAAGACCAAGAATAGAAAGCGAAAGAAGTATAAAGAGAACAATATTGGATGGTGAGAAGCAGCAGGAAAATGACACCAAGTTCCTGAAGCATCGAGGTAAATGCAATTTGCTTTTGAAACAGGCATGCTACCAGCAACAGAGGCACTAATATGGACGTGGAGAGCCTCGAAAACCACACAATCTGATGTACGAGGCCGAATTGTTGCAAATCCCAATTAAAAACGGAGCCTAAAACAGGCACCTGGCTTTGCCAATGTGTAATCCATAGATGCGAGAGCAATAAAATACCCCAATTTACATATAACAACACTTTGATCCAATGCCGCTCGTTGAACTTGATATGATGAAGCTGACTTTGGCCAAAATGAAAGGCTGATGTGAGCATAAATATCCAAAACATGGCATCGGCCCACACCAACCAGCAACATGAAACAACCAACAGTGCGCTTAAATAAGGAACAAAAAAAATATTTGATAATATTGCTTTGTCCGGAGGCAGACTGGTGCGATTGTAAGAATATGACGTGATCAATAGCACCATGCGGAACTCCAAACAGGGCCAACATCACCAGCATCAACGCTAGGTCTATTCGAGCAGGAAGAATGTACCCTGCCATTGCCGGCAGCAATACAAGTAGGGTTGCAATGGCAAACCACCAATTGAGTGTTCGGTAAATTGGCATTGCTACTGGAGTAATGTTAAATGCAATAATTTTTTAAAGAGTAATAGCGACGGCTGTAAAGCTCGAGGCAAACGCTTGACCTGGCTCTGATCGCCGCCGCTACTCGCTCAATTGCCGGATTAACGGATGGTTCAATTAGGCTACAGCCACCGCTGGCTTTTTTGTCGCTTACGGCAATGCCATAGACCACCAGGCCAAAACCGATTTTGTTAATTGCATCGGCAATGTTGTAAAACAGGTTCATATCTGTTGGCTTCAGTATGCCGCTTAACCAGCCACCAGGCATAGCCATGTAACCTATGGGGTAAATAGCCCAACCAACCAGTACAAACCAGGCCAATGCCTGAATGCCCTTTTTCACTGCAGCATTGTCGCTTTTGGCTGCCAGTTGTTTGGCTTCGCCGGCCCAGGCCGAATACAAAATGTAGACGTAACCAACAGTAGATATTACACCCCAGATAACAGAATGACTTGTGCTACCGTCTGTAAAGCCTTCGCCTATGTAACCCGCAACCAGCATGAGTACCGAAGCTGCAATAAGCTTCCACATAAAACTGGCTTTGGCGCCAGCAGGCTTCAGCAGCAGGTAAAATTCCAGGCACATCAGCGGCACGGTTAGTGTCCAGTCTATATATCGCAATGCGGTGGGCGTTTCCTGCGTGGCCGTATAATAGTCACGCATGTAATAATAGTGTACTGCTGCAATACCTGTAATAAGGCCCGAAACGAGCAAACTTGTCTTCCACTTGCCATCTACCTGCCCCCTTTCGAAAAAGAAGAAAATGGAGGCGGCAAACATGGCCATGTAGCCGGTAAGAAAGGTGAAAGCAACCGGGTCATCCACAGGGATCTTCACGATGTCGAGCAAATGTATGTTCATATGTTTAATCTTTTAGTAAGCATTCTTAAACACACGCATATTATTCATGGTTCTGACATTTTGGCCAAATGCTGTGCATTGTTGAACGCTTCTTCATTTATTCGTGCAAACCATGAACATCATTACCATTGATTATAATTTTGTTTCATTTCTGCACGTTCACAGGCAAACAATACCTTTTCATTGTATGGAAAACTCCATTACAGTAGGTTCATAATAGTATGCTACTGAGTATGTGCAGGTAGTTCTTCGTAAAAATGGGTTTGCTGCTGCGTAAACAGAAGTATCGGTCATGCATTGAAAGGCAACTTCAAGCTATGAGCAACCCATTTTAACAGCCCTTTTTTTCGTGCGTCTTCCAACAGCGGCATTCCTAGACTGATGCTATGATTTTCCATAAATGGGTTTGGGTTTTGTTATTTTTTGGCAATCAAAATGGTGGGGTCAGATGCTGCTGCTGCGCTTAAAGCATCATTTACAAACAGGCAACCTTATAGTTTTTGGGCTCAAGAGCGGGGAAATTGAGCTTTTTACTGTGAAAAATATTTGCCCATTATCATTCACTCCCCTACTTTTGCAGCCCAATTGGAAATTTTATGGCTAATCATAAGGCAACAAAGAAAGACGTACGCCAAAGCACAAAGCGCAACGAACGTAACCGCTACTACGGCAAAACCACCCGTAATGCCATTCGCGACTTGCGCGAACTGGAAGGCTCTGCAGCCGCCGAAAAAATGCCGGCTGTAGCCAGCATGATAGACAAGTTGGCCAAGCGTGGCGTTATTCATAAAAATAAAGCTGCCAACCTGAAGAGCAAATTAGCCAAGCGTGTAAACGCCATTGCTGCTCCTAAGGCATAAGCGCAAACTGTTTTGCAGCATATTAAAAATCCCGGTCGGGCTGATGCCCTGCCGGGATTTTCTTTTGGACCTCTTCAAAGGCTAACTGCTCAATCCTTCATTCGTTCGAAAACTGGTTATCCATCAGTTTTTCCCTAAAAACTGCTCCAAACGTATATCCAAAAGTGAGCAGCACTGCCCTGGTGTCTATTTTGGAAGTACGCGAGTACGTGAAGCCCGGCTGTACCATGTTGTAACCATTCATTTGGGTATTGAAAATATCGGTAACGGTAATTCCCAGCCTGCCTTTGCCTTTCCAAATGCTTTGCTGCATGCCAAAATCTACATTGTAAATAGCAATCCGCTTGCCTTGCGGCGTGGCGGTTGGCGCCTGGTAGTTAGCTGCAACCTGTATCTTATTTCCAGGCCAAAAGGTGAAGTTGTTTACCATTTTTACATACCAGCTGAATACCTCGTTGCTGATGCTGTTATTGTCTTTTTCTCCTTCAATATTCTGCTGGAACAACGATAAGTTGGCGGTGGCATTCCACACTTTGCCTGCCTGGGCAGTAAAGATAGCCTCCAATCCGTACGTAACAGAACTACCAAAATTCATGGGAGTTATGAGGGCCACGCCGGCACTATCTATACTGGTGTAAGGGAAAATAGTATTGGTGCCTTTGCGATAAAACAGGTTTGCACCAAGCGAAAAATGATCCCAGTCCTTGCTATACCCAAATTCCAGCGCATGCACTAGTTCCGGCTGCAGGTAAGGGTTGCCCCCATGTGGATTAAGCGAATCGGTGATATCTACAAATGGATTGAGCTGCCCCAGGCCCGGCCTGTTGATCCGGCGGTTGTAGTTAAATTTCAGGAAAGCATCTTCGCTCAAATACCTGGAAATATTAGCCGTTGGAAAAATATTGAAATAGTTATTGCTGAAGCTTTGGCTGCCGCTGCTTTCGCCATGGTTGAACACCTGCTCAAACCGTAAACCAGCAACATATTTCCAGGTTGGTTGTTTTTGTGTGCCCGATAACGCATTGTATTGCACATACCCGGCCTGCACCTGCTCATTGTACCTAAAAAGGTTGCTGGCTTTGGGGTTGGGCACCAGCCCTCCATTCACTTCATTCAGGCTCTTAAAATCTGCATCCAGCCACCGGAAAATACCCTTGTAGCCTGTTTCCAGAAAGGCCTTTTTTGACATTGGCTGTGCAAAATCGAATCGCACATTCGTCACATTTGTTTCTTCATCATTCGATGTTTGCTGCAGGTACGGTTGATTAACGGGCTTGAAATTTTCATCCAACCCCTGTGTTGTAATTTGGGTATTTTCCATTTGCGCGGCCAGCGAGGTGCTTACCATGGCCGAAAATGATTTGTTGCTCTGGTCGAAAGTCCTTTTAAAACTAAGGGCCAGTTCAACCGCATGTTCCTCGGGCAGTTCATCAGAAATTCTGTCATTCCGGTTGGTGAATTGCTGATTAATATTCTCCTGGGTGCTGGTGAGGGTTTCATAGTTGTGCTCATAATCGTAGCTGTAAATGGCTTCCAGTTCCAGGGTATTGTACTTGTTGGGGGCAAACCCGGCATTCAGGCGCAGGTTGTGCGTACGTTCGGTACGATCGTCGAAGCGGCGCTGAGTGAGGTAATATTGGTCGGGAAGGTTAAAGTTGACCCTGTCGCCATTTACTTCACGGTGCCTGCTGGCAAATCGGTTGTCGTAGCCCATCCCCAATTCCCATTTGCCTGTTTGGTAATTGAGCAACAACGAGCTATTGAACCTGCCTGCGGTACCATACCCGCCTCCCATGCCAAATGCACCATTGGAACTGCCTCGGGTTTGCTTTTTAAGCACAATGTTGATAATACCGCTTTCCGCATCTGCATCGTATTGTGCAGTAGGATTGTTGATAATCTCAATACGGTCGATACTGCTGGCTGGTATGCGGTCAAGGCTTTTAGCGCCCAGTACCGAATTTCGACCATTTATAAGTATTTGCGGAACTTTTCCCCGCATGCGAATGGCACCCTCAGCATCCACCAACACGGTAGGCGTGTTAGCCAACAAATTAACCACTGTACCTGCGGCCTGCGTCAGGTTGTCTTCGGCCCTTATCACAAAGCCTGTTGAGGTTTTTTGAATCAGTTTCCTACGTCCAATAAATGTTACATTTTGCAGCGCTTCATTATTGGGTTGAAGGATAATGATACCCACATCGTTGGCAATTTGCCTGTTGTCAAACACAAGTTCCATCCTAACAGGCAGGTATCCAATGCGTTGTATTTGTAAAATGTACTTGCCTACAGGAAATGCGGTAATGGCAAAACCGCCCAATGAATCACTGATACAAAATGCTACAGGCCGGGTAGTATCACCTTTTGCAAAAAGAACAACGTTTGCCAATTCAACCGCTCCTGCAGAATCTTTTATTTGCCCTTTGAGTGCAGCTATTCCCTGCCCACTGCCTGCAAAGGCAACCAATACAAGCAGAGCAGTAAAAGCTGAAAGCCTGTTCATTAGAAAAAAAGCCCCGCGTATTTTTAGCAAAGTAAAATTAACGAGGAACAGACCTCCTATTTATACGCAGCTTAAAAGATAATTAATTCCGGTGGATGCTTTAAACCGGTCCGCTGAGCCTTGCCACCCATGGCAGGCAAGCTATTCGTTGCTAACATTGCAGCAACTATGAATACAAGCATTAAAGCCTGCATGGTATGGACTGCTATGTTGTTTTGCTTTAGCCTGATAGCAAAAGCACAGTCCATTCAAACGCCTTTCGAAAAAAGCCGCGGCAGCGAAACGGCAACCTATTTTGCAGCCATTTCATTTTACAATCAGCTCGATAAGGCCTCGCCCAAAGTGCTGGTAAAAGAAATGGGGCCTACCGATGCCGGCTACCCCCTGCACCTGGTGTTGGTAAGCACCGATGGAAAATTTGCACCTGCCACCTGGCACAATCAAGGCAAAGCTGTGCTGATGATCAACAACGGCATTCACCCCGGCGAGCCCGATGGCATTGATGCCTGCATGATGCTGGTGCGCGACATAGTATCCGGTAAGCAAAAACTGCCTGCCAATGTGTGCCTGGGCATTATTCCGGTGTATAATATTGGAGGTAGTCTTAACCGAGGAGCGCATAGCCGTGCCAACCAGGACGGGCCCAAAGCATACGGCTTTAGGGGCAATAGCCAGTACCTGGACCTGAACCGGGACTTTACCAAGTGCGACAGCCGGGAAGCGGTGAGCTTCAATCAAATATTCCACTATCTCAATCCAGACATTTTGGTAGACAACCATGTTAGCGATGGGGCCGATTACCAGCACACCATGACACTGCTTACCACGCAATACGATAAACTGGGGTCCGTACTGGGCAACTGGTTGCGCTTCACCTTTGAGCCACTGCTGTACCAAGGCATGGATAAAAAAGGATGGCCCATGTGCCCGTATGTAGACTTTGCCAACAATGATATCAGGCGCGGACTTGAAGGCTTTTACGACCCGCCCCGATACAGCAGCGGGTATGCGGCCCTGTGGCAAACCATTGGCTTTGTGCCCGAAACGCACATGCTTAAGCCCTTTAAAAACAGAGTAATGAGTACGTTGGCACTTATGCAAACTTTAATTGAAACATCGGGCACTAAGGCCAAAGAGCTAAAAAATAAACGGCAGGCAGAGAGGCAGAAAATGATGCAGGATGCTTCAAAAAACACCCCTATGCCGCTAAGTTGGCAACTTGATACCATGAACCATCGCATGGTGGAATTTCGTGGCTATGAGTCTGCCACCAAAACCAGCGAGGTTACCGGCCTGCCCCGCTTGTATTACGACCATAGCAAACCCTACACCCGTACCGTGCGCTTTTACGATAGCTACAAAGCGTTGCAGTACACCATGCCTCCCCGATTTTATGTTATTCCGCAAGGCTGGCACCATGTAACCGACCTGCTGCTGGCTAACAAAGTACAGATGCGCCGGCTGACAAAAGACTCTTTAATAAATGTAACAGCCCTGAAGATTGACAGCTACCGTGCCGCCACCCGGCCCTACGAAAACCACTTCCGACTGGGCGAGGTAAAGGTGCGTGAGGAACAACAGGTTATAAAATTCCTGAAAGGTGATTGGATCATTTCTTCCCAGCAAAATGCTCGTCGTTTTCTTGCCGAAATGCTAGATCCTACAGGCCCCGACAGCTATTTCGCCTGGAACTTTTTTGACCCCATCCTACAGCAAAAAGAGGGCTACAGCGACTACAGGTGGGAAGATGTGGCAGCACAATTTTTGCATGAAAACCCGGCCATCCGCCAGGAGCTGGAAGCGAAGAAAAAGGCCGAACCCGATTTTGCGAAAAATAGCAGCGCCATCCTGAACTGGGTGTACAAAAAGTCGCCCTACTACGAACTCGGGCACATGCGATATCCGGTGTATTGCATTAAGTAGGTTCCTCTTTTTCAATTTCATCATCTATGCAAAGAACAAATTTAATTTTACTATCATTTCTATTACTGGCATTCCTCTCCCAAGGCTTTGCACAAACCAAGGACAACCCAATTGTTACTTACCTCGACTACCAGCATCAGCCATTGCCTAAACCTATTGGCACCTCATTTATAGAAATTATATGGCAGGATGGCGATACCTGGAAAGCCGAAGTGTATGATGCTGCAGACCAGCGGCTTCGGGAAGCGTTTTACTATAAGCACTCCGACCGAAAAGAGAAGCATGGCATTTACCAGGCTTACTACGCAAGCGGCATGAGCAGCGACAGTGGCCTGTATGTAAACAATAAATGGGAGGGCATATTTATGAGTTGGCACGAAAACGGGCAGGCCAGCGGTGTGTTCAAATACAGAAATAACATTCCAATAGACACAACAGTAGAGTTTTACGACAACGGCACTAAAAAAGCTGAACAGATTACCGACAGCATGGTCAATGGTTTTCGCAAAGCGTACTACGGCATTGGAAAAACCAAAGCCGCGGGGGAAGACTGATGGATGGTAAGTACGCAGGCCTGTGGCACTACAAAGAGGAAGACGGCGCCGAAGTAATGACCGTAAAATTTGTTGCCGACAGTGTGGTAAGCACTCAATGCCCGGGCGCACCCAATGGTCCCTGCATTTTTGAGCGCCCCGCCAGGTTCAAAGGCGGATTGGAAGGCTGGTGTAAATACCTCGAAAACAATCTTCGCTACCCCGATGCTGCCATAGATGCAGGCATTACCGGCATTGTAAAGGTGAAGTTTGATATTAAGAAAGATGGTACCCTTGAAGAGATTGAAGTGGTTAATTCGCCGCACCCATTACTGAGCGCAGAGGCCTTGCGGCTCATGAAAAAAAGCCCGCCCTGGGAGCCTGCCATATTGCTGAACAAGACCGTAAGCTACAGGCATATTCAGTCTATAACCTTTGCGTTGCAGTAGCAGATATAATTATATAATTGTTAAGTAATTCTGCTAAATACGCCCGGTTTATAAACACCGATGCTCATTTGTTTTACCTGAAACGCTTGAATAGCTAAACCTCATAACACTTAACGCAAGGGTAGGATAATGTACCAAGGGTAGGCTATTTGACGCCTTGAACTTTTTGAAAGCTATTAGCCTCAAATAGAATTGGTATTGTAAAGCTTGCAAGAAGGAGTGTGGATGAAGAATCCACCTTTGTGCGACTATTACGATATGCAGAACTTAATGGACGGCAACGTACAAAGTACAGCTACCTTACCTCTACCTCAAGCACTTTTCCACCTTCCAGGTACCCCTCCAGCATATCGCCAACCACAGATTCGCCTACGCCTGCCGGCGTACCTGTAAACAGGACATCTCCAATGTTGATGGTAAAATACTGCGACACGTCGGCAATAATCTGATCGATGGTAAAAATCATGTCGGCGGTGTTGCCTGTTTGTACCCTTTCCTTGTTTTTATTGAGCCAGAACTCCAGGTTGCCAAGCGATTGATATTCATCTAGCGGGTGCCAAGTGCCTACCGCCGCTGAGTGATCAAAAGCTTTAGCCTTTTCCCATGGCAAACCTTTGCGCTTGAGTTTGTCCTGCACATCGCGGGCAGTAAAATCAATACCCAGGGTCACCTCGTTATAGTAGTATTTAGCATGGCGGGCATCGATGTACTTTCCGTTCTTGCATATTTTTACCACTACCTCGCATTCATAATGCAGTTCGTTTGTAAAAGCGGGGTAGTAAAGCGGGGCACCATTACCCAGTAAGGCATTTTTGGGCTTCATAAATATCACAGGCTCGTCCGGTACCTGGTTGCCCAGTTCCTTTGCATGGTCTATGTAGTTGCGGCCTACGCAAATGATCTTCATAATTCAAAGGTTGTGAGTGTGAGCGGCAAATTTAAATTTTGCGGCTACAAGATACATCAGGCAAATGGCAATTCCAACAGGCGGCGGCTGGTACAAAGCAAAGACAGATCCTGTTTTGTTAAATGCGTAAGCCTAAGAGGAAAATACTGGCATCAACCCGACGCCCGCCTGAAAGCGGCCGATATCCGGGGCTTCGTCCTTACTCGCCAAACTTAATGGCATTGTATTTTGTCATTACCGGCCCAATACCGGTTAATACAAACTGTTCGATTATTTCCACGCACACTTCCGTTTTCAGCTTCACCACAGGTTCTTCGCCGGGCAGCCAGCGGCTGAGTACAAAATCGGCCTGCCTGCCTTTGGGATAATTACTGCCAATGCCAAAGCGCAGTTTAGGAAAGGCATCGGTGCCTGTAGCCAGTTGAATATCCTTCAGGCCATTGTGGCCGGCATCGCTGCCCGAAGGCCTGATGCGCAGTTTGCTGAGGGGCAGGGCCAGGTCGTCTACGATGGTAAATGTATTTTCCAGGGCTATTTTTTCCTTTTCCTGCCAGTATTTAAAAGCGCGGCCGCTCAGGTTCATGTAGGTGGTGGGTTTGATGAGTAAAACGAGCCGGCCCTTCATCTTTACCTCGCTTACTTCGGCAAGGCGGTCGATGCGCCAGCCACCATCGTGCTTTCGCGCAAAAGCGTCGGCTACATCAAAGCCGATATTGTGCCTTGTGTGGGCATATTCTGCACCAATATTACCCAACCCAACTACGAGGTACTTGTTCATCCTTACACCAAATTATGCCGTACGGTTACACTTAAAAGGAATCCCCAACCAAGGCGGCCGGGGATTCCTTTTATTAGAAACAACAGGCTTAAGCCCGGGTCTACTTCTTCTTCTTATCTTCTTTTGCTGCAGCAGCTTCTTCCTGCTTCAACTGACGCGTCATTACAATAGAAGCCATCGGAATACGAGGCGAATTCAAAATTTCCATATTCGCCAGCTTCACTTCTTCCACCCTGATGTTGCCGTTCAATTCTAGGTTAGTAACGTCAACTTCAACTGCCTGAGTGAGGTATTTGGGCAGTGTTTTTACCTTAATGGTTTTCATTTTAGTAACAAGGCGACCGCCTGCTTTTACCCCGGCAGCATTACCTACAAATTTTACCGGCAGGTCGGCTATTACCGGCTTGTCCTCCACCAGTTCCAGAAAATCGGCGTGAATGAGCGAATCGGAAACCTTGTCGAATTGCAGGTCTTTCAAAATACACTGGTAGCTTTTGCCGTCTACCTTTACTTCGGCCAGCATAAATTCAGGTGTGTACACCAGGCTTTTGAAGGCCGTGGCCGGAGCCGAAAAGTTCACTTCGGATGCACCCCCGTAAATTACACCAGGCACAAGCTGCTGAGAGCGAAGCTGGCGGGTGGCTTTTTTGCCAATTTCGGTCCTCAACTGTCCTTCGATTGTAATAGTTTTCATAATTGTTTAAAAAATTGAGGCGCAAAAGTAGGGTTTAATGCTATATTATTGACCGGAATTTGGCAAATACAATACAAAATTGCCCGGAAAAACAAGCATAGTTGCCGAATTAGGCGAAATTTGACATGCCGTCATTGGCCATTTATGCCCCAATTACTACTTTGCCAGCCATGTACACATTTCGCCACCTGTTGTTTTCTGTTGCCGTTATAGTGGTGCAAGGGCTTGGGGCAACAGCCCAAATATCCGACAGCTCCAAAAAAGCAGAATTGGCTGTATTCATCCCATTGTACCTCGATTCTGCATTTTATGGCTTCGAATACCTGCACGGCACCCAGGTACCCCGCTATGTGCTGCCCGGCCTGGAATTTTACCATGGCGTAAAAATAGCAGCCGACAGTCTTGCCAAAGCCGGTATACCGCTTACCATCCGCATCATCGACTCTCGCCTGCAAAACAGTTTTCAGCATGCGCTCAACGAATTGGCCTATTCCAGGCCAGGCCTCATTATTGGCATGGTGCAAAATGCACAGGAGCTTAAAGCTGTGGCAGACCTTGCTCATCAATCAAATATTCCTTTCATTTCGGCTACCTATCCCAACGATGCCGGCCTTATTGACAGGCCTAATACGGTAGTGCTCAATTCTACCATCAAAACGCATTTATCGGAAATGTACCGGTACCTGCAAAGGAACTATGCCACCGAAGATTTGCTTTACATTACTCGCAGGGGCATAAATGAAGACCGTATTGCGGCCATGCTCAAAGAATCACAATCGGCCTCAGCCCTGGCGCCGGTGCGCCTCAAAACCATGACCATGACCGATACCCTCAAAGCCCGCGACCTGCAACCTTACCTAGACAGTACGCGCCGCAATGTGATTGTGTGCGGTACAACTGATGAAAAGTTTTCGAAAAACTTGCTCAAACAACTCTCTTCGCTTACCAAAAATTACCCTATAGAGGTATTTGGCATGCCTAACTGGGCAGATTACCCGCTCACCCAAAGCGAATTCAAAGGGCTTACCGTGTACCATACTTCGCCATTTGTGCCTCAGGCCGGAAATGCATATGGGTACGAGCAGGTGGTAAACCAATTTAAGAAACACGTAGCCAGCCGACCCAGCGATATGGCTTTTCGCGGTTACGAAACCACCCTGCGCTTTGGCCATACACTTGTACGGTACGGCACTGATTTCCTAACCCATATAAATGATTCCAACTTCAGGGTGTTCAACAACTTTCGGATAGAACCAGGATCACCGAAGCCGAATGGCACAGTTGACTGCCTCGAAAACAAGAAGGTGTATTTTGTAAAACGCACCAACGGGGTATTTGCGGGAGCTTACTAGCTCCAGGTGCCTATCCGTTAATAGCATGGCGATGGCGCAGGCCTGCATCTTTCGCATCAGCATTTCGCCCAGAAAGCCATGTATCAGTTAATTACGCCCGCTGCCAAATTAAGAACGAGGCTGCGAACTATGTAAGTAAGCCTGTTTCAAAAGCTCATGAGGGTGCAAAATGTCTTTATCGGTATACAGGGAACCGTTTCTTGCACAAAAAAATCCTCTCTACTACAGAGGTAATACCTGCTCGCCTTTTACGTTGATCATCGCGCTTGTCCGGTGCGGTAGCCTTTTAAGAGGGGTAAATCATTCAATCTGGGGGTAATTATCATTCAAACCATCCGGCCCCATTATTCTTGGGTACTCCACCGGTTATCTTCATCTTATTAATTTTCTGGTCCAGATACAATGCCAGAAAGCGCCTATAAAATGGATTGCTGTTTATGAAAAAGTATTTTGTTTCTCTTTTACTCATCCCGGCTTTTGCTTGCAGCAAAGAAGATCAACCGATTCCTGCACCAGCCCCCACCAATTACGAATTGGTATGGTCTGATGAATTCAATGCAGAGGGATCGCCCGATCCTTCAAAGTGGGAATATGATTCGGGCTTTGTAAGAAATGAAGAGGCCCAATGGTATCAAAGACAAAATGCCTTTTGCGAAGGAGGAAACCTGGTAATTACGGGCAAAAAGGAAAGAAAAGCCAATCCCGATTTCGTAGCTGGCAGCACCAATTGGCGAACCAATCGCCAATATGCTGAATATACCTCAGCCAGTTTAAAAATGATTAAAACCCATGCCTTTAAATACGGAAAACTTGAAGTAAGAGCCAAAATTGATGCGCAAACGGGCCTATGGCCCGCCATCTGGACGTTGGGCCTGGAAGGCGAATGGCCATCGAACGGCGAAGTGGATGTGATGGAATACTATGGCGACAAGATTCTGGCCAATTTTGCCTACGGCAGTGCCACCCGCTGGCAGGCCATTTGGGATGGCGCCAACAAATCGCTCGCTTCTTTGGGAGGCACTTTGTGGGCAAGCCAGTATCATATCTGGACCCTGGATTGGGATGAAAATTTAATGCGCATTTTGTTGGATGGCGAATTGATGAATAGTATTGATTTGAGTACCTCCATTAATAAAAGCGATGGTAAAAATCCGTTCTGCCAGCCCCACTACCTACTGCTGAACCTTGCCATGGGTGGCACAAACGGGGGAAGTTTGGCGAGTACGGTTTTGCCATCCAAGTATTATGTGGATTATGTAAGAATTTATCAGAAGAAATAACGGGTACAATCTGAAGGTAGCTTTTCTTCCTGTACCAATGGCCACAGGAATATTGGATTATGCAGATTAATGCTTAATCAATCCCCCAGGATATTCAATAG
>Ga0114939_10000423_pt1 | contig 35635 bp, 30 predicted proteins | sample AshMeaCrysSpring_FD_87196 | JGI IMG/M metagenome (GOLD analysis project Ga0114939, IMG submission 87196) | Groundwater microbial communities from Big Spring, Nevada to study Microbial Dark Matter (Phase II) - Ash Meadows Crystal Spring | ecosystem: Environmental > Aquatic > Deep subsurface >...
CGGAATTGCCCAATAATTTCGTGAATCTTAACATAAATTATACATTCATATAACAAATTATCATCAATAACCAAAAAATTAGCTTTTCGGGAGATGAATAATGGGAGCATCCCAATGCGAAAGTATGTCATTGGGAGTGAAACGTTAGCTTAACGTCTCCCGAAGGAAGATAGCAATCCAAAATCTCTAACTAAGAGTAAATCCATGCGATTGCTTCGTCGGAACGACTCGCAATGACAGTTATTCTGTCAGAAAACAATAACAACTGCGATACAACCTGAATAATCAACTCCCACCCCCCTGGTAATTACAACAAAAACCGAATCAAGACGTATAAGGCTGCAGTTACCAGTTGCAGTAGCATGACTGGAATGCCGTACTTAAGAAAAATTTTAAAAGAAATCCGGTGTCCGTACTGTTCGGAAATCCCAGCCGCGACGATATTGGAAGATGCTCCTACTAAAGTACCATTACCTCCCAAAGTAGCACCAAACATCATCGCATAAAACAGTGGTAGAACCTCTGGAGGAAATTGTCCCCCAAAGTCTGGTGTGAGTACTTCTGGAGGTGCTAACCCCACACTAACAACATACTGCTTGAGTAACGGCACCATCGCTACCACCAGAGGGATATTGGGAATCACGCTGGACAATATCCCGACAAAAAACAGTAAAACCAGCGAACCCAAGACAATATTCTTGCCTAAAATTACTGCTAATACCCCCGATAAACCACTGATTACACCTGTTTTTTCCAATCCACCAATCAGTACAAAAATACTCATGAAAAATATCAATGTACTCCAATCTACATCGCGTAATATGTTGTGAACAGTGTCAATTTTGCTTTGATGAGCTAACAGCATTGCAAAAGCTGCACCTAACAACGCAACTGCAGCGGGTGATATAGGAACTGGTAGCGATTCTCCAACTACAAAAAACACTAGAACAAAAGCAACTATTAACGAACCAACTGCTAAAACCCGTGGATGATTGATTTTTGTATGGGGTAAATTTTCCAGGTCATCTAGCTTTTTGCGCCATATCTTGCGGAATAAAAATGGTAGAGTAGCTGTGACTGTAATCACGGAAATTGCCCCTCCCAAACTCAGACGCCACAAATAATCTATAAAGCTGAGATTGATAGCATCACCGACAATAAATGTCGCCGGATCGCCAACAATTGTTAGCAGTCCGGCGCTATTAGCAACAAATACCATTAAAATCAACAACGGCACAAAATTTAACCCTACTTCCTGTGCCATTGGCGGAATTAACGGCGCCAATAACATCACCGTTGTCGCATTCGGTAAAACGGCACAAATTGGGGTGGTAATAGCCACAATACCAAGTAATAAACGCTTACCTTCTCCTTTCGCTAATAGCACCATCTGCGTGGCTAAATAATCAAATATTTTCGTCGGTTCAAATGACCGCACAAGTACCATGACACCGAAGAATAAAGCCAGAGTCCCATGACTTTGCCCAATATAACCAATTGCTTGCTGCAAAGTCATGACGTTAGCAAAAACTAGCAGCAAGGCTCCTAACAAAGCAGCAATAGTTAGATGCACCCACTCAGTCATTATCAGGATAATTACGGCTACAAATGTGATTGCCGCCATCATTAATTGCAAGTTTTCCATACAATACCCTTGGGTATGAATTTCTAATTTTCCGCCTCTTTTTCTTGCCCAAAATTCACATGGCTATAGATAAAATAGCCAGTATCCAAAATTAACAATCTCACTAATGAGATTAATAATTAAAATTAGCTGTTAGGATATGCCATCACCAACACTAAAAAAATTTCCACGCCATTACCCTTCTAATACTTATCTGTAATCACCAAATACTCATCAAATTACCTACAGTACCTTGATAAAAATGATGAAATATATGGGGTAAATTTGCCGCAATATCTGCTGGTAAAATCGGCATCCCTACATGCGTTACAAGGGAAATAACCCACCACAAAACAAGAATTACTAACAATCCCAAGGCTGGTAATAAGAAAGTATTACGAACTAGGATAGGTTGATACCTTCGACCAACAGCCAGACAGATAACTGCAAAAATTGCAGCCAAATTTAGTTGAAATATCATCTACAACCCCAACAGAGTTAAGCCTAGGTACAAGAAACCTGAGCAGTCCCAGCCTCGGACACTGATGAGATTAAAGCATGGGAAAAATGCTGTCTCTTCAGTCTCCTCTCAATGCCTACGAAGTTAGCTGACGGGCTAGGGTTGAGAGATACCCCTCTAAAGAAAAAATAAGAAACAAAAGACAAGAAAGAAAAAGCAATTAAAATAATCTTTTCATTCTTTACTTTTCATTCTTTACTTTTAATTAAGATTCGCCCCAAAAAATGGTTCCTCCGCTCCAGCGTTACGCAATGTAATTCGCTAGATTAAGCTGACTTACTCTTGTTAAATAGAGATTTTAACATTTTTGTTAACCAGAGTACATCCACTAAAATATAAATTTTATTGATGCAATAACTCATGAAAAACAAATTAATTTAATCCCCTACTTTGCCAAAATCCTTGAAATATATATCTGGTGATAGATAACATTTGGTTTTGATTTTGCTAGCTAGTTGCGACTCTGCCATAAGAGTAATAAGTAAAATTACTTATATGCTGGCAAATTGACATTATTAATTTTAGTTAATTACTTAGGAAATAAATAGATCCAATTACACAAAAAAGCGGGAAAAATTGTCCCAGGAACTCTGGAATCTTGACTCTTGACTCTTGAAAGGAGACTGATGACGAATGACTCATGACTTATTGATAAGCTAAAACTTTGAGTCTTTGTATCCAAAACCATGCCTGTGCTAAACAATCCTACGGTCGTCGCCTTTCCGCTGACAGCCGTAGTCGGTCAAGAAGCGATAAAATTAGCCTTACTGTTAGCCGCCACAGACCCCGGTTTAGGCGGAGTTGCGATTGCAGGTCGTCGCGGTACAGCCAAGTCTGTGATGGCACGTGCTATCCATTCCTTGCTCCCACCGATTGAAATTGTCAAAGGTGGGGTAAGTAACTGTGACCAAGAGCATCCAGAAGACTGGGACAGCAAACTACTCTCAGAAATGGAGGGTGGGGTAGAAACAGAAATTATCCCCGCTCCCTTCATCCAAATTCCCCTTGGTGTCACCGAAGACCGACTCCTGGGTTCTGTGGATGTGGAACAGTCAGTTAAACAAGGAGACACCGTATTTCAACCGGGGTTACTAGCTGCTGCTAACCGGGGTGTCCTCTATGTGGATGAAATTAATTTATTAGATGACCAAATCAGCAATCAGCTTTTAACTGTATTATCCGAAGGACGCAACCAGATTGAGCGGGAAGGTATTAGCTTCCAGCACCCTTGCAAACCCCTATTCATCGCCACCTTCAACCCGGAAGAAGGGGCGCTGCGGGAACACTTACTGGATAGAATAGCCATTGTCCTCTCGGCTGATGGCGTCCTGGGGTTAGACCAGCGGGTAGAAGCAGTAGAACAAGCCATAGCTTATTCGCGATCGCCCCAAGCATTCTTACAGCAATACAGCGAAGATATTGACGCCCTAAAAACCCAAATCATCCTCGCACGGGAATGGTTAAAAGAAGTCACAATCACCCATGACCAAATAGCCTACCTAGTGGATGAAGCCATCCGGGGAAGAGTCCAAGGACACCGCGCCGAATTATTTGCCGTGCGGGTAGCAAAAGCCGCCGCCGCCTTAGAGGGGCGCACCACCGTCAACGCCGATGATTTGCGGCGGGCTGTGGAATTGGTAATTGTACCGAGGGCAACTGTAGTCCAAACACCACCGGAAGAAACACCACCCCCACCACCACCACCGCCACCCCAAGACCAAGACGAACCCCAAGACGAGACGGAACAAGACCAGGAAGACCAAGAAGAAGACAACGAAGAACAACCGGAACAGCCAGAAGAACCCACCATCCCGGAAGAATTTATCTTTGACCCAGAGGGGGTAATTCTCGATGACAGCGTGCTGTACTTTGCCCAAATGGCACAACGTCAGGGTAAATCAGGAAGTCGCAATTTAATCTTTTCCGACGACCGGGGACGCTACGTCAAACCCATGCTACCCAAAGGGAAAGTCCGACGTATCGCCGTAGACGCCACCCTGCGTGCCGCAGCACCGTATCAAAAAGCACGACGCCAGCGACAACCAAACAAAAAAGTGATTGTCGAACAGGGGGATATCCGTTCTAAACGGTTAGTACGTAAAGCTGGGGCTTTGGTGGTGTTCGTAGTCGATGCTTCTGGCTCAATGGCGTTGAACCGGATGCAGTCCGCTAAGGGTGCAGTGATGCAGCTACTTACGGAAGCTTATCAAAATCGCGACCAAGTAGCGTTGATTCCCTTCCGGGGAGAAGCAGCGGAGGTCTTATTACCTCCCACCCGTTCCATTGCGCTAGCACGCAACAGGTTGGAAAGATTACCCTGTGGTGGTGGTTCCCCCTTGACGCATGGTTTGACCCAAGCCGTGCGCGTGGGGTTAAATGCCCAGATGAGTGGCGATATTGGACAAGTAGTAATTGTGGCGATTACCGATGGCCGGGGAAATATATCTTTATCCCGGTCTTTAGGGGAACCGCAAGACCCTGAGAAAAAACCCGATATTAAAGGGGAATTGTTAGATGTCGCCGCCCGAATTCGGGCTTTGGGTATTCAATTGTTAGTGATTGATACTGAGAGTAAATTTGTTTCCACTGGCTTTGCTAAAGAGTTAGCAAAGACAGCGGCAGGTAAATATTATCATTTGCCCAAAGCTACAGATAAGGCAATTGCTGCCATGACTAAAGGTGCGATCGCTGATTTAAAAGGGCGATAGTCATTAAGTCATTAAGTCATTGGTCATTAGTCATTAGTTAAAATTTTGACTCTTGACCTGTGACCGTTGACTTTTGATTTTTGACTTTTGAGTTATAACTCTTGTTCGCTGTCCAGTTTCTGGTGGTTGCAAAATAGTCACTAACTGCTTAATACCCTTTTGCAGGTGTCGCGTCACCGTCATCGGACTAGTACCAATTTGCTCGGCAGCGTCTTTGCGGGAAAGTTCCTGAATATATACCAATTTAACAGCGGCTCTGGGTTTTTCTTCTAACATGCTAATGGCATTTTGCAGTTGTTGGCGTTCTTCTGCTAGTTGTTGCATGTCAGTTGAACGCTGACAGGGAAGTGCCTCACCCAGGGTCATTGGACAATCAACGTAGTTATTGTTGACGGTAGCATCTAAGCTTAGGGGCATCCGGTTTTGTGCCGCTAGTTTGGTTTCTTGCCATTCTTGTACGGATACCTGGAGCTTTTCGGCTATTTCGCTGTCTTTGGGAGAGCGTCCTAGCTGGATGGCTAATTCTTTGCGAATTTTTTGCCCTTCGTTGTATAGTTCTTGCCAACGACGGGGAATCTTAACTAAAGTACCGCGATCGCGCAAAAAGTGGAGCATTTCTCCGCGTATGTAAGGAACAGCAAAGGAGCTAAAAGCGTAACCTTGGCTAGGGTCAAACCGCTCAATGGCGCGAATTAAACCAAAATAGCCAATTTGTTCTAAATCTTCGTAGGGTTCAGTACATTGATGGCTAAATTTATGTGCCATCTTTCGCACCAAACCTGTGTGCATTTTTACCAATTTATTGCGTAATTCAATAGAGCGATTCTGATGATAGGCAATTAATAATTCCATGCTGTCGCCGTGCATAGAAGAGTGAGCTGCTGTCATAAAAAAACCTGGGTACTAACTCCTTTTATTAATTGGAGTTGCTAATAGATTAATCAATTCTGTGATTATTTTCCAGATTGTGGGCAAGATAAGCCATAGTTGTTTTACTGAACTTCTAAGTAGTATAAGTTCGGATTTCAGCATTTTTACGTATGGTTTTTCTGGCTTTTGCTAGATTAAGCTTAGTTATTTTTTAGTAATAATAAGCTGCACTGGCAAAATCTAATTCTAGCGGTTAACTTAAAAATTGCGTCAAAATGGTAATCACAAGCAAGTTTGTTACCACACAACCATTTGCCAATTATGAGTAACACTAGCAACTTTCGTGAAGCCCTGCGTCAAGCGAGAACTCAAGACCTCGTGGGTCCCAATGTGATTGCCAATGCTCTACCTTATGTAGGTGGTGGCTTGGTGCTAACTGCCTTAGGCACCTACGGGGGTCTGGGGGTGATCCGCACTAACCCTGGTTTATTCTTCCCCACCTTCATCGGCGCCGTTATCCTGGAGCTAATTTTATTCTTCGTCGCCCAAAACGTTGCTGAAAAAGGCAACAAGGGCGTTGCTCTCCCCCTACTGGCAACCTACAGCCTACTATCCGGGTATACCCTGAGTGGGTTGGTATTTTTAGCACTGAGAACCCAAGGAGTCGGCATTGCTGGCGTTGGTTTTGCCGCCCTTGGATGTGGTGTCACTTTTATCGCCGCTCGCCAAATTGGCTCCAACCTCTCTGAGTCCGATGGCATGGCTTTGAGCAAAACCGTCAGCCTGGGTGTTATTGCCTTAATTGTTGTCTGTGCGACTCAGTTCGTATTTGCCCTATTTGGTGTTTACACCCCCACTTGGTTGGAAATCGGTATCTCTGGTATCGGTGTGCTACTGTTCGCTGGGGTTGCTGTCGTTGATTTCTATATTCTGCCCCGCACCTACCGCAATGACGAGTATCTACCCGCCGCTTTGTCGATGTACCTTACCTACATCAACCTGTTTGTGTTCATCCTGCGGTTACTAATCGCCCTCAACGGTCGTGATTAATTAATTGCGGGAATGGGTAATGGGTAATTAATTTGTCCTAATTGCCTATTCCCCACTCCCTACTCCCTTTTCTCCCCGTTGACCGAAAATTGCACGATGTTGATTTGTTAACGGTTAAAACTTGGTTTACCAACTACTAGGGGATGATGATGAAATAATCTGTATCCTAAATGCTTTACCCAGTCAAGAATAAATAGCAGTCCTAAAGAATACCCCCAAACGATAGCAGCCAAACCCCAGCCGATAGGATACATCAGTCCGAAACCAAATATCGCCACTAAACTAGCAATAATCTGCGTACCAAAAATAGCAATTAGTAAAATATTGGCTGGTCTTTCTGTCCAGAATGATTTTTTGGTGCGAGTGACAAAGATTGTTAAGTGTCCGGCAACTGAAAGTTTTAAATATACTAGCGTCTGTAGCATTCCTGGACTAAGTTGTAGTAATTCTCTACCTATGTAAAAGATGCCAAAAGAACCAAACACGCTAGCAATGCCAATTAAGGTAGACACACCCAAGACAACAAGCATATCCCAAGTAGCAGGCTTGTTGTCAGGACGTGCCTTATCGTAGGCGATCGCTAAAATTGCCCCATCATTAAGTAAAGCTAGCAACACAATCATAATCGCTGTCATTGGATAAAAATTGAAAATTAAAATTGACAGCGTTAAAAAAATTAGAATATCAATTGTCTCAGCAATTCGGTATAAGACATAACTATACATTCGTTGAAAAATTTTGCGACTTTCTCTGACAGCATCTGCAATTACAGTTAATCCCGGAGCTAGTAAAACGATATCAGCAGCAGCACGAGCTGCATCAGTTGCGCCAGAAACAGCAATCCCAGCATCTGCCTTTTTCAAAGCTGGTGCATCGTTGACACCATCCCCTGTCATGCCAACAATATGACCTTTTTGTCGTAGTGCTTCGACGATGTAATATTTATGTTCAGGAAATACTTGACCAAAGCCATCGGCTTGCAGCACAGCATCACCAAGCTGCCCCATTTGATGGGTATCGCTGGTGCTAAATAGTTTGGCGTTGAGAATGTTAGTTCCTAACCCTAATTGCCGACAAGTTTCTTTAGCGATCGCTACTTGGTCGCCGGTGAGCATTTTTATTTTCACCCCCAAGCGTTTTAAGTCTTCAATTACTAATTGAGAGTCGCTGCGAGGCGGGTCAAACAGTGGTAAAATACCAAGAAATTGCCAATTACCTTGAGCATTAGTTCTGGCGACACCTAACGCCCGAAAGCCGCGTTTAGCAAAATTATCAATAATTTGATTCACAGAGGCTTCAATCTCAGACTGATTGGGAACTAAGGCTAAAATTACCTGGGGTGCGCCTTTAGTAACTTTAAATTCTTGCCCGTCACCTGTAGAGATAGTTGCTTCTGTACGTTTAATTACTGGGTCAAAGGGTAAAAAACGAGTCGCCTGATAATTATTCAGTTGTTGTTTATCTTTTAAACCTGCCATGATTGCCCGATCAATCGGGTCTTCCTCGAAGTTGTGGGAAGCTAGGACAGCTAACAAAATTACTTGCTCAGGAGTGAAATTATCTAAACTAACTGGTTCGCCTAAAGTCAATTGATTCAAGGTGAGAGTCCCAGTTTTATCCGAACAGAGAATATCCATCCCGGCAATTTCTTCAATGGATTCCAGACGGCTGACAATAGCCTGTTTTTTCGCGAGGGCTTGCGAACCGATCGCCATTGTGGCAGATAATACTGCTGGCATAGCTACCGGGATAGAGGCAACTGTCAAAACTAAGACAAATTTTAAGATGTGGAGTAAGCTATCGTGCCGATAAAGAGCCACAAAGACAATTAGCACCACCAGCACTAAAGCAGTAGCAATTAAAAAGTTACCAATCTTCAGGATGGTTTGTTGAAAGTGACTTTGAAGGGTGGCAGTATCTACTAAACTGGCAGTTTTACCAAAGAAGGTATTTGCACCTGTGGCATAAACCAATCCATCGATTTCGCCTCGTTTCAAAACAGACCCAGAGTAGACAGCATCCCCTGTTTCTCGTGTGACTGGTAAAGACTCACCAGTTAAAGCAGCTTGATCAACTTCGATAGAATCACCCTCCAGTAACCTTGCATCAGCCGGGAGGACATCGCCAATTCGCAAGTTAATAATATCTCCGGGGACTAATTCACGGGCTGGAACTGTCATCCATTGACCATCTCGCTTGACACGAGCATTGAGAGCGAGTTGGGCTTTGAGAGCAGCGATCGCATTTCCCGCCTCAAATTCTTCCCAAAACCCGATGACACCATTAACTATTAATAAAACTAAAATAATTGCAAAATCTACCCAATCCCGCACTAGGGCTGATAAGATTACAGCCACTTCAATCATCCAAGGAATCGGTCCCCAAAAATGAGAGAAAAATTGCTGCAAAGCACTGGTTTTTTTCTCAGCTAGTTCGTTGTAGCCATAGCTGGAAAGACGACGCTGGGCTTCTTCAGGAGTGAGACCGCGTTCTAAAGAAACTCTTAATTGAGTTTGTAATTCTTCAAGGCTCAAGTTTGCTAAATCTGCGGTTTGAGTGTTGTGATTATTGTGAATTTGGGAATGAAGCTGAGGGTTCATAGTTTTTTCCAGGTGATTTTTGGATTAATCATGCTTGTGAAAATAGTCGAAATTGAAAGCCCTTAATTTTCCTATTCCCCATTCCCTAATCCCTTTTCTCGTCGTCTCCCAACATCCGCAGTAATTTTCTCGCCACCAGAACTCCAAAAACTCCCGCACCAACCAATTCCGCTGCTTGTACCACTTTTTTCCCTGCATCGTCAGGGTCAAGTTGGCGATGAAAAATCTCTTCATCGAGCCATTCAGTAGTGGCTTGGAAGTCATGAATTGGGGTCGGTAATAGCGTTAAATAAGTTGCTTGACGAATTAAATGCGCTGGTTCACCTACAACTTCAAAAGCATTGAAAAGGTTAGCAGCCGCATCATTTAATCCTAACTTTAAAAGGGTTCCCCGGATGTTAACCTTAGCTGGTTTGGGGTCTTCTCCTAAAGCTATAGCTTTCAAATTTTGGGCAATTCCGATTCCTTGTTGATAAGCTATTTGGGCTGTTGGCGGTAAGGAATTCGCTTGAGAAGCCGCACAATCACCACCAGCAAACACTTCTGGAAAATCGAGCAATTGCATAGTAGGAGTAACTAGGGGACGGCCATGATCATCCCTATGTTCTTGAGGAATTGGTAAATCTTTAATCAGTGGATGAGTGGCAGTACCAGCTGCCCAAATTGTCGTATATGTTGGCAGTGTCTCGACTTGCTGGCCATACTTATATTCAATTGTGTTGGGACGGACAGCAGTGGCTTCTGCTCCTGTGATTATTTCAATCGGTACGGTGCGTTTTTGCAATTTCAATTCTGCAATTTCTCGTAAGGGGGTGTTAATATCACCACTGAGGATTTCTTGTCCATGATTGACTAATACGACCCGAATTTCTTGAGGATTACCACCGAAAGCACCATACCAATGCGGTAGAAGATCGGCTAAGGTAGTTACCATTTCCACACCTGTAGCTCCACCACCAACCACCGCTACTGTTAGTAGTTTGCGTCGTTGTTCTGTATCTTCGGTTTGCACAGATCGTTGCAAATAGTCGCGCAAATGGCGGTCAAGAGCGATCGCATCTGCTTGCGTCCAGAAAGGGAAAGCATTTTCTTTAGCTCCCTCGACCTGATGATAGCCAGTAACGCTACCCAAAGCTAATACTAAGTTGCTGTAGTTGTAGGAGTTTCCTGAAACTAATTGAACTTCTCGTTGCTGTAGGTCTATCGATTGCACTGTATCTTGAACAAAGATGATCCCACTTCCTTTAAGTAATTCCGAAAACTTTGGTACTACTTGAAAAGTATCCATTTCGCCATCGAAATACTCATAAAGTAACGGCTTAAAACAAAAGCGTTCATTTTTATCAATCAAGATTACCGAGCGAGGATAATTTTTCTGAGCTAGATTCAAGGCTGTAAATAACCCAGTAAATCCCCCACCAATAATTACAGTTTGATAAACTTGGTTGTTCATAAAATATCTCTACTTCCTCAATTTTATCACTGTGAAAAAGATAGAAAATAGGAGGCATAAGCCAATTAGTGCGGGGCAACACGGAACTAATTGAAGACTACTAAATCTATATTTAGTGGGTGTATTAAACAGTTTTGGCAAGGCTATAGGACATGACAACTTTTTTCCCTCTGCCCTCTACCCTATGGCTTGCCCTTCAGGTAAAGGAATTACGCATAACAATAGCGAAATGCTGATTTTTGCTTAGGGGCACAACACGCTCTGTGCCCCTAAATATGTGAGTGTTGCGTAAGTCCTAGGGTAGATAAATAATTTGTCAAATAACTAAAAACAAAGCTATCAAAACAGCGCTGACAATCAGAGCGAACACAATAGCATATTCAACTCGGCGGCTAACAAATCCCACAACAGCAACCAAAGCGATCGCTAGTGCGATAATGCCCAGGTACTGCTCTGTTTGTAAACCGCGTGCAATTAATGGGTCTTTACCTGGTGCTGGAGCTTCCTCAATTGTACTTGGGGAATTATTTGGTGCTGGCAATTCTTGCGCTAATAATTTCATAAAATTCCTCCCAAAAAAACCTTGAATCAATAATTAATTGCATATTTTTACGCTTGCCAAAGATAAAGCAGTGAAAACAAAAACACCCAAATTATGTCAACAAAGTGCCAAAACAAAGTGGTTGCACTCACACCGAAATGACCCTTGTGATAGTTACCTGGAATAAAAGAGCGGACAAGCATAATTATCTGGAGAAGTACACCAGTAAGAACATGCAAACCGTGAAAACCTGTCAGCACATAGAATGTTGAACCAATTAGCCCAGTGCTTAATCCAAAATCAAGGTTACTCCACTCAATTCCCTGACCAATCAGGAAGTAGGTTCCCATGCTAATAGTAATCAGCCATAGCCAGCGAAATCGATTTAACTGGCGACGCTTGAGGGCATTTTCTGCAGGTTGAATAACAAAGCTACTGGAGAGTAATACCACCGTGTTAATAATTACAAAACTAGACAATTCCAGTCCAGAAATACCAGGTGGTAGCCAACTTCTGGAGTGTGTCAATCGCAGAGCAAGATATGTAAATATTAAGCTCAAAAAGACTATGCTCTCTGACAGCAGGAACACAGTAAAGCCGAACATTGCTTTGCCATGATGGTCTTCAGCACGTCCACCACGGCTTGGGAGAAAACGCTTTAGCCAATTTGGTAGATATCGCCGCCACCGTTCTAAACGGATAGGACTTTCATCTATATGAATAATGCCACGGTTCATAGGTTCATAATCTAATTGCAGATTAGGGGATAAGGTATAGAGTCCAAAACAGTAGAAGTGTTTTCCCAAACCCAGTAGTTAGTTATGAGTTTTCCGGCTCGTGATAGTCGGGAGGTTCGATGACTGAATATTTTGGATCACCATAGTCATAAGGAGGTCTTCTCACAACCGGAATCTCCGCAAAGTTTTCTCGCGGTGGTGGTGAGGTGGTTGTCCATTCCAGTCCAGTAGCGAGCCACGGATTGTTAGTCGCCGTTTGTCCGTATAGCCAGGAACCCACCATATTGGCAATAAAGGGCAGTATGGATACTCCCAGCAAGAATCCCCCTAGACTAGCGATGACATTCCACCCCTGATACTGTGGGTCGTAGGAGGAAATTCGCCGCAGCATTCCCTGTAAACCTAGTGGGTGCATGGGAAAGAAAGTGAGATTCGCACCGATAAAAGTCAACCAAAAATGCACTTTACCCCAACCTTCGGCGTACATCCTGCCAGTTATTTTGGGAAACCAGAAGTAAATGGCTGCAAAGATTGCCATTGTGATGGTGTTGAAGACAATGTAGTGGAAGTGACCTACGACAAAGTAGGTGTTGTTGACATGAATATCAAAAGGTGTTGCCGCAAGCATTACACCAGTCACACCGCCGAAAAGAAACATTGCTGCACCTCCCATAGCAAACAGCATTGGTGTCTCTAGGTGGAGCTTGCTCTTCCAAATTGTGGCAGTCCAACCAAATGCCTTTACACCAGTAGGTATAGCAACTAACATTGATGTCACCATAAAGGTTATCCGCATCCAGCCAGGGGTAGCACTAGTGAACATATGATGCACCCAAACGAAGATGCTGACCAAAGCGATTCCCAGCGAGGCTAGTGCTAATGACCGATAGCCAAACAAGGGATTGCGGGAAAAGCCAGGGATAACCTCAGCAAAAATACCGAAGGCTGGTAGCGCCATGATGTAAACTGCTGGGTGGGAGTAGAACCAGAATAGGTGCTGATAGATAATTGGGTCGCCATTTTCCAACGGTTTGAAGAAATGCGTACCCAAAGCCAGGTCAAATAACAACAGTATCAATGCGCCCGTTAAGGAAGGCAAATTAATCAGCTGCAACAACTGGGCACTGAGAACTGACCAAACAAATACAGGCATCCGGAAAAAGGTCATGCCAGGTGCCCGCATCCAAAAAATGGTAGTAACAAAGTTGACAGCCCCCATAATAGAAGAGATGCCCATCAGTATTAAACTTACAATCCAAAACAATTCACCGTTAATTGGTTGACCTGTGGGAAACTGGAGGCTAACTGGCGGATAAGACCACCAACCAGCCTGGGATGGTCCATTGGGTAGCAAGAAACTAGACAACAGAAAGATACCGGCTGGTGGAATAATCCAAAAAGATATGGCGTTGAGTAGGGGAAATGCCATGTCCCGCGCTCCAATCATCAGCGGCACTAGGTAATTAGAAATACCTGCATTGAAGGGGATAATCCACAGGAAAATCATGATTGTCCCGTGCATCGTAAACAAACTGTTGTAGAGAGGGCGGTCAACTACATTTAATTGGGGAGTGAGCAGTTCAGCACGGATGAGCATCGCCAACAACCCGCCAATTAAGAAGAAAATGAAGGTCGTGACCATGTACTGTACACCGATGACTTTATGGTCGGTGCTAAAGCTGAAGTATGGTCGCCAGTTCTCAATAGACTGTTTTTGGGAATTTTCCGACTCTCTATTCCCGGTGATGCTTTCCTGGGAATCATGTGTCATTACTTACTTTCCTTTGATTCGCGACAGGAAACTTTGAGGGTGCGGGTGTGACAGTGTACCAGCTTGTTTTAAATATGGTCTTTGGTGGTTGGGTATACTCAGCCACCGCCCGATTTTTTGCAGTCATTGGTTCATTCGCTGCTTGGGCGAGCCACTGGTTATATTTATCAACAGGTTCAACATATACATCCGCCTCCATCAAGGCAAAGTAAGTACCACTGAACTGAGAATCTTTCAGCTTATAGTTGCCGGTGCGAGTGGGTGTTAACACAATATCAATCTCACGCCCTGGAATGATATCCTGCTTGAGACGGAACTCAGGGATGTAGAAACCGTGAATAACTTCCTGTGCGTGCATATTTAAGCGACTAGGACGATTCACCGGCAGGTGTAATTCAGGACTGGTAAGATTATTTGGATAGCGGAAAGACCAATCCCATTGCTTCACTAACACATCAATAGTTTCATTATTCTCTTTGGGGAGGCTAACTTCTGCGGCGATGGCTGGTTCTGATTGTAAGGGTATATGCAAATGCACGACTTGCTCCAAACCCAGAATGTTTAATTGCTGATAAATATTGAAGCCTTGGAAAGCAATCCACAACACTAGCAGAGTTGGAGTCGCCGTCCATAAAATCTCTAACTTTACATCACCTCTAGATGGGTGCCCCTCGCTGTAGTCATTTTTGGGTGCTTGAAAGAAAAGTACGGAGTACACCATCATGCCCACAAGTCCAAGCATAATGAACGCTCCGATTGAGACTAAGAAGCTAAATAAATCATCTACTTTTTGTGCTTCTGCTGTAGCTTCAACAGGCATCCAAGAATATGCTTGCTGTCCAATCCAATGGCTGACAACGAGCAGCACTGCAATATAACCAGCTATTAGTAAATATTCTAAAAATCTAGACATAAAATTTCCTAAATTCCCATTTATTTAGCCAGTAAATTTGGGTTTACACCCTCTTGGATTAACTTAGCCGCCGTCACATGAATGCCAAACTCCTCTCCCAGTTGCGCCCCTAAAGTTCCGTGGACATACAAGATACCAAGCATCACCAGCCCTAAGAGCAAGTAACTCCACTGGACTTGCCTGGAAGCCTCCTTGCGCCAGTTGTAGCGTTGCAAACCTCTCCACACGGTCATTGCTACAATCACTCCCAATAGCAAAACGCCTCCCAAACCATGCAAAAGCATTGTCCAAGAGGCACTCAAACCCCAAGCACTGTTTTTATCAATTAGTGGGTTTGCCAGTAGTAACTCGAAAAAACCAAAGGCGACGGTGAAAAATGTCACAACAGCTGCCCCGAGAAGGTTGTACCAGCCAACATCAAAGAAGCCAGAACGGATGGCAATAAGACCCAAAAATTTGAAGATTGGTCTTTCGATGCGAAAAAGCGCTCCTGCGATGTCGAATAATATGGCAATAATGAATAAACCCAATGTCAGATGCACCAGTATTGGATGCATGGGAATTTCGTAGGGTAATTCGTTAGCACCTAGCTTCCACCCCAACTGGTCAATAAATTGCGAGTTCATGGTGCAACACCCCGTTTCATCGCTTCCACGACCGGCTCGACGTGCAACCCATATACCCAAAACAGTTTGCTCCCCAGATACACTTGCAAGCACATCAGACAAATTAAAAACGATGCCACACCAAGGTAAGCAGGAGGAACTTTGAGGGGATTGCGATTGCGAATCCCGAAACGCCAAGCTGCTATTGCAGCAACAATCACCCCCAGTGACCAACCCATGACAGTGTGAAAATTAAGTGTTGGCTGGACTGCGGGATACACTTGTGCCAAACCAGCTTCAAATTGCCCAAAAATTATGGCGACAAATATCGCCAGCGCTGCCACAAATATATTCCAGAAACCCACCTCAAACAAATGCACATTGCGGGTGAAATAGCCCACCACATCGCAACAGAATGAAAAGAATATCATCGCAATTACGAAATGGACAATGATGGGGTGTAAAGGGTCAGGGTACGGGAGATTTTGGCTATTAAGAGATAGAGCAGGCATTGCTTTCCAAGAGCGATCGCTCTTGACTATCACGTAGTTAATTTTGTTACCAATCTACTGGATTATTTGGTTTTATTTATACTTTTATTTTGGCAATTGCTCACCCACCACCAGTATTATTAGTAACTACTTTCTAATAATGAATACCAAAAAACACCATCTTTAGAGAGATTTAGTTTAGCCTTTTTGATATAAAAAAATCATCCTCCAATGGTTAGATGTAATAGCTAGTACAAACCTTTACAGTGATACCACAATCAGGTGAATGGCAATAAAAGTCAATAAATAGTTGAAAATTTCTGACCAATACTTATGTGATGGTACCTCTGTACCCAGGTTTATCTGTGCAGCCAATGCCTCCTTGTAGTTGTGCTGTCAATTGATTGGATTGGCATCGGAAAGGTAGTTTGATAATAAGTAAGTCTAAAAATAATCAAAAAACACCTTGTTCTTGCTCCTACTTGTTAATAATAGTTAATATTAGGAACCCTTATGAGCTATTCTCCTTACCTTCTCAAAGGTCAAAAAGCACTTGTAACTGGTGCTAGTTCTGGTATTGGTGAAGCTGTAGCTCGCTATCTAGCTTTATCAGGTGCAGCAGTAGTTATCAACTATCATTCTGATGCTGAATCAGCCCAAAAAATTGTTGATGATATTAAAGCTAATAATGGTGAGGCTTTTGCTATTGAAGCTGATGTTAGCAAGGAAGACCAAGTAAAGGCGATGTTCAGCGAAACACTGAAACAATTCGGTACTATTGACATTCTCGTGAGTAATGCGGGTATTCAAAAGGACGCGCCGTTTGTAGATATGAGCCTTGATGATTGGAATGCAGTCATTGGCGTGAATTTAACAGGACAATTCTTGTGTGCGCGGGAAGCTGCAAAGGAGTTTTTGCGCCGAGGGATACAACCTCATATCTCTTGTGCCGCAGGTAAAATTATTTGTATCAGTTCAGTACATGAGGTAATTCCTTGGGCAGGTCATGTTAATTATGCTGCTAGTAAGGGCGGTATTAATATGATGATGCGAAGTATTGCCCAAGAACTTGCTCCCCACAAAATCCGTGTTAATAGCATAGCTCCTGGTGCAATCAAAACCCCAATCAATAAATCAGCCTGGGACACCCCACAGGCTGAAGCGAAGTTACTAAAATTGATTCCGGCAAAACGAGTGGGTGAAGTGGAAGACATTGCTAAAGCAGCAGTTTGGCTTGCTTCTGATGACTCTGATTATGTCAACGGTACAACAATATTTGTAGATGGTGGCATGACTTTGTATCCAGGTTTTACAGAGAATGGTTGAAGATTATGCCCACACAAGTTACAGTATATTCCAATTTAATAACTATTAATGATGGTTCCTCATTTCTTGTAACAGCTAGTGATGGTTCCATCGACGATAATCAAGCGCAAGGTTTTTTTGTTCGTGACACACGCCTGATTTCTTACTACGAAATCTCTCTCAATCGTTATCGACTTTTGCTGCTTGCATCTAGCAATATCACCCATCATAGTGCGCTTTACCAATTCACTAATCCGCAATTCCCCACTGTCAATGGTAATTTACCTTCTGGTAGTTTGCTCATCACCATTCGACGCGACATTGTAGAAGGGATGCACGAAGATATCGATATCACCAACCATTACTCAAAACCAGTTGAGTTTCAACTGATGCTGGCGATTCGTTGTGACTTTGCGGATATCTTTGAGGTGAAAGCAAAAAACATCGTGACGCGAGGTGATACAGAAACAGTAGGGAGAACAAACCCAATGGGAAGTGACCCATATTGATGGCGAATTAAACTACTAGACATGATAGTGTTTAGCTAATTCAGGCCGAAGCTGAACGTCTCACCCGGCAGGTTTTTCCCGTGGCGATCGCTTGCAAACTACGCTGTGGTAGATAATTAACTAGCAATTTGGGTGCATAGCACAATGGCGGAAAACGGGTGAACAACCCGCGCTGGTACGGTACTGTTTAAGCTGGATCGCAGCGAATCTCAACTATAAAACCATCAGGGTCGTAGAAGTAAATACCCCTACCTGTAGGACGAGTGACTGGTCCTTGAGCAATGGTAACTTGATTTTGTTTTAGCACTTCCACAGCGCGGTCAAATAACTCCGGTGCAATATCAAATGCTAGATGATTAGCGCGGGTAAAGGCCTGTTCGGGGTTTGGGTCAGGGGGTGATAAGTCTGGTTCCCAAAATAAATCTATGACTGTACCGTCGGGGGTGACAAAGTTACAAACTTTGCCTTCTGCTACTAACTTGATCAGGGTTGATGGTACTTCCTCACCTGTTAATTCATGCAACCCCAGAATATCACCATAGAAGTGCTTGGAAGCTTGCATGTCTTTGACATTTAAGGCTATGTGGTGGACTTTTCGCAAGTCACCCGGAACCAAAGCGCTATTCAATGCTTGAGGAGTCGATAGCATGGCTGAGTTGGATTTCCTCACTATGGTAGAAGCACAAGTTTTTTTTCAAGTTTATATTTAATATAAAAACTCTGCCATGTCTTTTGATTATTCTTTAGATTTTCAGCATATAAACTTTCGCGACCACCCAGAACTATATCGGATTGGTAAGGGTGAACAAGGTGTACTTTTAGTAGAACCATATAAATCCGAAATTCTCCCCTTTTGGCGATTTAAAACTCCCGATATTGCTCAACATTCAAGTGAAAAAATTTATGATATATTCCTTGCTTACCTGGAACAAGATGATTTTGTGGGTGCGGATATGGCACGCAAATTCTTACAAATGGGCTATACTCGCGCTCGTCGTTATGCAAATCATAAAAGTGGCAGAAAATATACATCTAATCCCCAGAAAGCCACTTCTGATGCTGAAAAAATTGCAGCAAGGAAAGATATTTTACCTTATGATGTAGATACTGAAAAAGCAGAATCCGCAGCTATTTTTAAGGAAAAATGGTTGCTAGCAAAGAGCCCTGAAAAATATCTTCACCTGTTAGCAAAACATCAACAACTGTATGAATCAAAGAATTAGATTAACAACTAAAAAATCTGGTGGTTGTTTGAAAATTAAATAAAAGAAAATAATATCCAGTATGATTATCTTATCTACTGTTTATTTAGGGCAGTTAGGAAAGATTTTATTTTTAGCCTGAAATTTAGCGAAAACATCATCTAAAATCAGAAATTTTAACTCTGTACTTGGTTTAGGCTACACCGCACTCAAAAAATAATATTTATTTAAGTGTTTATTTTTGAGGATTGGTGTAGTCATTAAGGTTTTATCTATGTAAAAGATGCTAAATTATTTAGCACTGAGTTCATAAATTATGTTATTAAGCCGGGCGAATTATTAATTAATCGAGGTTGAGGAATTTGAATATTGCCTAAATTCTTATCCTGAACACCCTGATTTTTTTCCCCATTCATACTCAAGCCGCGATACTTGATATCATAGTGGGGTTGCTGACAGTCAACTTCTGACATTTGGTGAATTCTCCAAGGAGTACCGCGATATTTACCAGCAACTTCACCTTCAGTAAATGCAGTTGTTGCAGAATGTGCTTCGTAGAAGACACCGCGATATTTACCGGGAATTTCCCCTAGGGAAACTGAATTACTAACAACAGGTTGCTGATTTTGGCGCTCGCTGTTTAATTTCTCTAGCTGATTGGGGGTGAAATTTGCTCTGTACTCTCTTCTTCGACCGAATATACTCTTGCTAGTTAGTACCAAAATCAGAATCAACAGTTGAATCTGCCAAGGGGCGAAGATTAGGCTCAAGATTAAGGTGATGGCTGAAATTACAGCTGTGATATATTTAATATCTTCGTCAGCGTTTTGTGATATGTATCCAGTGACTAAACCAATGGTCAATGGTATGAGAAAAACCAGTTTCATTTGTAATTACCTCCAAGGTATCAGTAGAATCAGCATTGTATTCGCTGTCAGTAATGCGCGTCTCAAATGGAACTATCCTCATGTAAAGAACTAGCGTAGCAGACTTAGGTGAAACTTGGTTAAATTTAATCTAAATTCTTAGCTGGTGTTAGATAACAATTTGGCATATTACATGTACAGTAACTGTTTGAACATACACGCTCGATGCTGAACATTCCGCAATTACTAGCTCAGGAACTTTCCCTCAAACTCTCTCAGGTACAAAGCGCTTTGGATCTGCTGGCTGAGGGTGCAACCATTCCCTTCATTGCACGTTATCGCAAAGAGCGCACTGGGGAAATGAACGAAGTGCAACTACGCGAACTGGCTGATAGGTATAGTTACTTATCGGATTTAGAAGAACGTAAATCAACCATCCTAAATTCTATATCGGAACAAGGCAAACTGACTGATGAATTAAAAGCAAAAATTGCATTTTGTTTGCAAAAAACCGAGCTTGAGGATTTATACCTACCTTATAGACCAAAACGCCGCACTCGCGCCACTATAGCTAGAGAGAAAGGACTGGAACCATTAGCAAAATTCATCAAATCTTTAAATGTTAAAAATGCGGCGATGGTTTCTTTCGATCAGGAAGCGGGGAAATATATTTCCCTAGAAAAGGGGGTAAAAACAGCAGAGGATGCACTGAAAGGGGCTGCTGACATTCTAGCGGAAGAAGTGGCAGAAAAAGCAGAATTACGCGCTTATTTGCGGGAATATCTCCTAGAGGAAGGTATGTTTGTCTCCCGTATCAAAGAAGAACATCCGGAAGGGACAACTAAGTTTGAGATGTACCGCAACTTCAGCGTCAAAGTGAAAAACATTGCACCACACAATATGTTGGCTTTGTGTCGCGGTGAAAATGAAGGAATATTAAGTTTTGAAATTTCCTTTGATCAGGATGCGGTTCTTTCTTACCTAGAGTCTCAGGAAATTCGTAGCAAACACCGTCCGCTGCGGAATTTTTATCAGGAAATGCTCAAAGATGCATTCAATCGTCTGATGAAAACCTCCCTGATGACGGAGGTAATTTCTGAGAAGAAACTCTATGCGGATATTGAGTCGATTAAGACCTTTGAAGCTAATCTGCGGGAGTTGCTGCTGTCACCTCCTGCGGGAATGAAACCGACGTTAGCGATAGACCCAGGGTTCCGTACAGGGTGTAAAGTGGCAATTATCGACCAAACTGGTAAATTTTTAGAATATCAGGCGGTATTTCCCCACCAAGCAGCAGAACAACGCCAAAAAGCTGCACAGACTATCAAAAATTTGATTGAACGCTATAAGATAGAGTTAATCGGCATTGGTAACGGTACCGCATCGCGGGAAACTGACGAGTTTGTCGCCCAAGTACTGGAAACGATGGAACATAAACCGATTAAAGTGATGGTAAATGAGTCGGGTGCATCTATCTATTCCGCGAGCAAGGTTGCTCTCGAAGAATTTCCCGATTTAGATGTTACAGTACGGGGTGCGATTAGCATCGGTCGCCGTTTACAAGACCCTCTAGCGGAACTGGTGAAAATCGACCCCAAATCTATTGGTGTAGGACAATATCAGCACGACGTGGATCAGAAGCTGCTGAAGCAAAAATTAGAGGAGACAGTCGAAAGCTGTGTGAACTACGTTGGGGTGGACTTAAACACTGCTTCCAAGGAACTGTTAACTTTTGTTTCGGGGATTACGTCCAGTGTTGCCAATAATATTGTCAAATATCGCAACGAGCATGGGGCGTTCAAAAATCGTCGGGAACTGTTGAAGGTGGTAAAATTGGGACCAAAGGCTTTTGAGTTAGCCGCTGGATTTCTTCGCATTCGCGGTGGTGAAAACCCCTTGGATAATACTGCAGTCCATCCGGAGAGTTATGGGGTGGTGGGGGCGATCGCAACTGACCTGAATGTCCCTCTAGCAAAAATTACCCAAGCTGCAGAGCGGCTAAAGGGTGCAAATCTCAAAAAATACGTCACCGATACCGTTGGGGAACCCACACTGCGAGACATCATCAGCGAACTGGAAAAACCAGGAAGAGACCCCCGTGCTGAGTTTAAGTACGCCACCTTCAAAGAGGGAATCAAAGAGATTACGGATTTGAAGGTTGGCATGGAACTGGAGGGTATCATCACCAATGTAGCCAACTTCGGAGCCTTCGTCGATATTGGTGTCCATCAGGATGGTTTGGTGCATATTTCCCAACTTGCAGATAGGTTTGTTGACGACCCCAAAAAAGTCGTGAAAGTGGGACAAGTGGTGAAAGTCCGGGTGTTGGAAGTCAATGAGAAATTGCGTCGTATTAGCTTATCGATGCGTTCTTCTGATACTGGGAATAACAAGACGCGGCGATAGTCAGACGCGGGTAGTTCTTAACTAGCACATTTTATAAGCCTTATGCAGCAAAGATTTTAACCAATCAAGAAAAATGTGCTAGTTTCATTTGTTACTAGTGGCGATCGCCGCTAGTCGGAGGCTGACTAATAACTAATGACCAATAACTAATCACAATACAACGTCTCCCGTGTGTCTCGTCCCGTCACCGGATTAGTACCTTTTGCTGTCTTACAGAGCTTATCTTGCTCATCTGGACGCAGCAGTACATCAGTAAAATCGGCACCATCAATAATTGCACCGTCAAACCTAGCGCTAGCAGCGAAAGCTCCTTCTAATATCGCATCCGTCAAATTTGCTTTGATTAAACGCGCCGAATCTAAGGTAGAATTAGTTAAATTTGCTCCTGTCAAATTTGCTGACTCCAAATTAGCGGCAAAAAAGCTGACACCGCTTAAGTTAGTGTTGCTAAAATTGCTCATCCGCAGATTAGCTTTAGTAAAACTGGAGTCTGTCAAATCTCGTCCAGAGAAATCTGCTTCAATGAGAATTTCTTTGTTGTACTGTAGTGCTAAAGCTGAGGGAGTATAGGTAACTACTCCAGCAATACCCCCGATGATGCCAAATACTAGCCCAAGGAATACACTGAGTATGGGTGTCCAAAGCTGACTGCTTAACCTAGATTTCATCCTAATTTTTGGTCTAATGGCGAACCGTTCTCCATCTAATTATCCCGATATTGGCATCTTAGGAGAAGACCTAGTAGCACAATGGTTACAATCTCAAGGGTGGATTATTTTGCAGCGTCGCTTTTCCTGTCGCTGGGGAGAAATTGACATCATTGCTGAGTGGGAGGGAATCTTGACTGGGGAGAAGAGACAAACTGCTACCCAGTCCCGACTCCCGACTCCCAACTCCATTTTGGCTTTTGTGGAAGTGAAAACCCGCAGTCCTGGTAATTGGGATGCTGGGGGTAAAAGTGCCATCACTCCCCAAAAACAAGCAAAACTATGGCGAACAGCGCAAATCTTTTTAGCAGAGCATCCAGAAAAAGCCGATTACTCATGTCGATTTGATGTCGCCATAGTTTATTTTCAGCCAATATCACACAACAGTCCTAGAAATAAATTTATGCGAACCATCGAACCAAATTTATCGTTACCTGGTATGCAGCTAATTTTGCAAGAATACATTCCCGGAGCATTTACCGAAACTTGAGTTTTAGATTTTAGCCCATGAAGGCATCAACTCTCAAATCTAAAATCCAAATTACTAGGGTGAATCAAGCCAAGGTTTCGGGACAATATCCCAATCCTCGAACAAACTGTTGGCGAAAGGCTTCGATTTCTTCTCGTTCTGGATGTCCGTGAGACACTATAGCTACTTGGTAGCGACGCATCACATCCACTGGGGATTGACCTGCTTCCAGACTCCAAAGCGCCATTTGGACACGCATTGGTGGTTCATAGGGAATTCCCAATTCACTTAAAAAAGCTCGAAAGTCTCCATCTTGCTGGGCACTAAATAGACCATTTAGTTTAATCCGCAGCACCCAGCCGTCAATCTGATGAATAACAGTAACAAAAGCAACCGGAATTTCGGGTTTTCCGTGCAGGTATTCAACAATTCTTAGGGTTAGGCTGGCATTTGCCAGATAATACAGGTATTCCATCACGGTGCTTGGGATCAAAGAGAATCCTACACTTCTATATTGAAGAATAGACCGATTTTTCGCTAGGGTAAAAGCCCCCGTTTTTCCCTAGGGAGGTTTACCCAATCTTCATAGTAGGTAGGGATGATTAACTGTTGAGACTACTTATCAACTTGGAGGGTTGAATTATTCAATTTTAATCGATAAATGTACCGTCAATACTGAAGTTAAAAATATATCAAAATACGGATTGACATAATTACAGAGAAAATTAGCAGATTCCATGAAAAAAGAACTAGCAGACAAGACTTTCAATACTTCCCAGATAGTCAATGCCCCAGAGCAGGAAATAGATTTAGACCATTCCCTAGATGAATATGACTACGAACTTCCCGAAGGGAGGATAGCCCAAAATCCAGCGGTACCCAGAGATAGTTCGCGGTTGCTGGTAGTTGATTCCCCGAATACTGGACAAGGAATACCGCCGTTACACCACATCTTTCGGGACTTGCCAGAAATACTGAACTCAGGAGATTTACTGGTGATGAATAACACAAAAGTGCTTCCTGCCCGGATGTACGGAAAAAAATCTAGTGGTGCAATGGTGGAAGTCTTACTGCTAGAAGAACGACAGCAGAATATTTGGTTGGCTTTGGTGAAGCCAGGGAAACGCTTTAAAATTGGCTCCCAGATATTTTTTACCCCTCCCCAAGGTACTCAGAAGGAAGCACTACTGAAAGCTACTGTTGTGGACTCCGACGCGGCAACCGGAGGACGACTGTTACAATTTGATGTGCCAGAGGGTAAGTCTTTGGTGCAAATGTTGGAATTATTCGGTGAGGTACCCCTACCGCCTTATATCACAAAGTCACAAGCAGACAGTGAACAGTATCAAACAGTATACGCCAGCCAACCAGGAGCAGTGGCGGCTCCCACCGCAGGATTGCACTTTACTCCAGAATTACTCCAAAGGCTGGAGGAAAAAGGGATTCATCGTGCTTTTTTGACACTCCATGTCGGTGTGGGGACATTTCGTCCGGTGGAAGTTAAGGACGTTACAACCCACCAAATGCATGAAGAATGGATTGAAGTCAGCGCAGAAACGGTAGAGCAAATCCGTAAAACTAAGGAAGCAGGAGGTAGAATTATCGCCGTGGGTACTACTGTAGTCCGGTCCCTAGAAGGAGCAGCAGCAGTTTCTGGGGAATTGCAACCGTTTTGCGGTAAAACTAACTTATTTATTTATCCCGGTTTCCAATGGCGAGTAGTAGAAGGCTTGATTACCAATTTTCACCTCCCGCGCTCTAGTTTAATGATGCTGGTGAGTGCGTTAATCAGCAGAAAGCGCCTTTTGAACCTCTATCAGGAAGCCATTAACCAAAATTACCGCTTCTACTCCTTTGGTGATGCTATGTTGATTTTGCCCCAAGGGCGGTAAATAATCGTTTCTCACCCCATTCCCAATGATGCAAAATCTGGATTTGCGGGTACGCTTATTCTATGTTTTTGTATGTAACAAAAATCCAGGTCTGCCATCAATGTTTTTAACAAGTAAACCAGTTCAGCGGTTCCTCTGCCTTTCTGCTTGTTTAGTTGGGGTTGAGCTAATTGGGTTGACGGCTCCTATCCAAGTGCAAGCACAAGTCATCCAAGGACCTGTCAGCCAGGATCTGGAAGCGGCTAGTTTGTTCCAACAAGGCGTTAATTTCTATAACACCAACAATTTACCAGCATCAGAAAATTCCTTTCGTCGCGCTCTACAAAGAGACTCCAGCTTGGCTTTAGCGCACCATTTCCTGGGAAATATTTTCTTGCGGCAAAATCGACCGGATGCAGCGGTGCAAGAATATGAACTAGCAATCCGGGGTAATCCCAGTTTAGTCCAAGCTTTTCAAAATTTAGGTGTAGCTTTGCAACGTCAAGGACAACCAGAGGCCGCGATTACAGCTTACCGTCAAGCCTTAGTGCTAGATCCAGAATTAGTTGATGCTCGCTACAATCTGGGAGTGATACTGTTTGAGCAAGGGCAAACAGCAGAAGCAATTACAGCTTACCAGGAAGTGCTGCGCCTCGATGAAAACCATGCTAATGCCTACTATAACCTGGCGATCGCTCTGCAACAGCAAGGTCAAACCCCGGAAGCTATTACTGCCTATCAAGAAGTAGTCAAGCGCAATCCAGATAATGCTGTAGCTTACAATAACTTGGGCGGTCTGCTGGCATCTGTTGGTCAGGAGAACGAAGCGATCGCTGTCTACCAAGAAGCTATTCGCCAAAATCCTAATAATGCTACGGCATATTACAACTTAGGCGTTACGCTTTACAATCAAGGCGACTTAAAAACCGCTAATAGCGCTCTGAGACGCGCTCGTCAAGAATACCGTAAACAGCGTAATTTCCAGCAAGCTAGCCAAGTTGACGAGCTAGTACAGCAAATTGCAGCTGTGCAAAAACAACGGGAAGCGCAAGCTCGTCAACAACCAGCAACTCCCACACCTGCTGAAACACCAGCACCAGTGATAATACCCGTCGAAGAACCGCCAGCAAATCAAGGAACCTTTCCACCACCGGCTGGGATAGAACAACCCGCAGAACAACAACCTACAGAAGCACCTGCTGCTACACCGGAACCAGAACCAACTCAGACCCAGCCAACCCCCAGCGAAGAACCCTCTGAATTGCAACCTGGTAAACCTGTAGACGGTAAACCCTCACGGGGTAAACCAGTTGAGGATGATGATTTACCACCGTTTAAACCAACGCGCGGGAAATAAATCAGGGTCCAACAATTTTAGATTTTGAATTTTGGATTGGGTCTATGGGGGTCATGGATGAATACCACAGCCAGAGGGTGCGTCTAGTTTTAGATTCAGGGTAAAGAAATGAACCGCAGCCTATAGCCGGTAAACGCCGATAATCAGCTCAACCCATAACCCAATTTCCCATCACCCATCTTACCTATATTGGTAGGCGATTAATATCTTTATTACAGCCAATGACTACCATTGCGGAACCCTTTTCTAGACGCCGATTGGGGTCGGGATTAATATCCATTTTACCATCCTGACTGACTGCTAGCAGGTTGACACCATAGCGGCTACGCATTCGCAGTTCCGTAATAGTTCTGCCGTGAAATTCTTCTGGAATTACTACTTCCACAATACTGTGATCTGGGTCAAGGTCAATGCGGTCTAGGATACCTGGTTTAGTGAGATTGCGTGCTAGTTCACAACCCGCTTCGTATTCCGGAAAAACAACGCGATCTGCTCCAACTCGTTGCAGCAGCTTACAATGAACCTCACTAGAGGCTTTTGCGATTACATAGGGTACACCTCCTTCCTTAAGATTCAAAGTAGTAATGATACTTTGCTGAATGTAATTCCCAATTGCCACAATTACCGTATCAAATTCAAAAACTCCAGCTTCTTGGAGTGCAGCAGGTTCTGTGGAGTCTAGTTGCAAAGCATGACCTGCTATGCGCTCAGACAGTGCTTGAGAAACTCGTTTTTCCTCAATATCTGTTCCCAACACTTCGTAACCTAACCCATGCAGTGTTGCACAGACTGCTCGACCAAAACGACCCAACCCAATTACGGCAAATTGTTGGCTTTCTTTACGCAAACTGCGGAAAAATCCGAAAGATGAAAGATTCACAAGTTTTTCCTTAATAATTGTTGGCTGTCTTTGAGTTCATCACTTGGGTATTTTTGATGTGAGATGAGATTTTAGAGTATTTTAAAAATAAATGTATTATCCAATAAAAAACTTGGTTCACTATTAGTTTTTGGATAAACAAAATCTAAAATCCCAAATCTAAAATCCCAAATCCAAAATCCTTTAGCTATCCCACCAGTAAGTTTTCTTCTGGGTACTGAATTGAACTGGGACGGGGGTCTCCTAACAAAGCCGACATCAACAGCAATACTCCCACACGCCCTATATACATTATGGCAATTAGTATGAGTTTACCACTGATGGAGATGCTACCTGTAATGCCAGTGGACAGTCCCACAGTAGCGAAAGCAGACACTACTTCAAACAGAATTTGAATGAAAGTTATCTCTGGGTCAGTTAAGGCTATTAAAATAGTACCAAAAATCACTGTTACTACTGACCCAACTAATACGCCCACTGCTTTTAAAATCAAAGAAACGGGGATTCGGCGTTCATACAAAATTGCCTCTTCTTTGCCTTGTAAAATTGCCTTGGTACAGGTTGTTAGTACTCGCACTGTTGTGGTTTTCATACCGCCACCTGTACCACCGGGACTTGCACCGAGAAACATTAAGGCAATGGTAATAAACAACCCAGCCGTGGTCATTTTACTAATATCAATGCTGTTAAAGCCTGCTGTTCTGGGAGTAACTGATTGAAACCAGGCAAGCAATAATTGCTCAGTAAAACTTAAATTTCCGCCCAAAGTTTCAGGATTTTTAATTTCTACTCCGAAAAAAGCTACCATACCCACAACTAAAAGTATAACTGTAGTGCTGGTGGCAACTTTAAAATCGAGAGAAAATACAATCCGTTCTTTTTTATTAAAAACCCGATGACGCAGCCAGAGGTAAATTTCAAAAATTACCTGATAACCAATGCCACCAAATATAATTAATCCCGTAACTGTAAACACTACTATAGCGTTAGTTTGATAGCCCATTAAACTATCTTTAAATAAACTAAACCCGGCATTATTCCAAGCATTGATGCTATGAAAAACCGCCAACCACAGCCCTTGATAAAATCCATATTTAGGAACAAAAGCTATCAAAAGCAAGAAGATACCTGTAATTTCAAAAATTAGAGTTGTGGCAATAATAGAGCGGAGAATTTGAGCGCTACCCTGGATACCAGGTCTATCCAAAGCTTGTTGAATTGCCACTTTATCTTTTAGGGTAAATCGGCGTCCCAGCAACAAAATCAAAAAAGTTGTGGTGGTCATATAACCCAAGCCACCAATTTGTGCTAAAAGAGCAATAAATAACTCACCCCAAAAAGAAAAATAGGTGCCTGGATCAACCACTGATAAGCCGGTAACACAAACGGCGGAAGTGGAAGTAAACAGGGCGACAATTGGGTCATTCCACGTACCACTACTAGTAGCAAAAGGCATCATCAGCAAGACAGCCCCGACTGTAATTACGGCGAGGAATCCCAGACAAATCGTGCGCGAGACAGTCATAGAAACTCAACAAATCTGATACCCAGTTAATAGGGCTGGTGTTTCCCCGCCCTTGTAGGGCAAAATCTTAAGTTCTAATTTAAGCACAAATGGTACTGTACCAATATATTTACTGAAACTAATTCTTTTTGAGTGTCTAACTGGTTGATAAATGAGTAGCACATTATATCAGCGAATTCAGCAATTTTACGATGCTTCTTCCGCTTTGTGGGAGCAGGTGTGGGGTGAACATATGCACCACGGTTACTATGGTGCAGATGGGACGGAAAAAAAAGACCGGCGTCAGGCACAAATTGACTTAATTGAAGAAATCCTGCAATGGGCACAAGTAGAGGTGGGGTTGACTAGCCCTGAGAATATTTTAGACGTCGGTTGCGGTATCGGGGGTAGCACGTTATATCTAGCGGATAAATATAGCGCTAGAGCTACTGGAATTACACTCAGTCCAGTACAAGCAGCAAGAGCAACAGCAAGAGCAGAAGCTGCAGGATTGAGCAATAGGACTGAATTTCTAGTCGCAAATGCCCAAAATATGCCTTTTGCTGATCATACTTTTGACTTGGTTTGGTCTTTGGAAAGCGGGGAGCATATGCCGGATAAGACTCAGTTTATGCAAGAATGCTACCGTGTCCTCAAACCAGGTGGAACGTTGATAATGGTGACTTGGTGTCATCGTCCCACGGATGAGGCTCCACTGACGGCGGATGAGGTGAAACATTTGCAAGATATATATCAGGTGTATTGTTTACCTTATGTGATTTCCTTGCCAGAATATGAAGCGATCGCTCGTGCTTTAAGATTACAAAATATTCGCACAGCGGACTGGTCTGACGCGGTGGCACCATTTTGGAATGTGGTGATTGATTCCGCTGTCAATCCCCAAGCAATTTTCGGCTTATTGCGTTCTGGTTGGAGTACAATTCGCGGTGCTTTGTCTTTGGGTTTGATGAGTCGCGGTTATCAGCGGGGGTTGATTCGATTTGGATTGTTGTGTGGAAATAAGTAAAAAACCACCCTTGTTACCAAGAACCCCAAAACAACAGAGGAGAGCAAAGGATGAGCAATATTTTCAAGCCAGAAACATCAACTCCCCAGTCCCTTATTAAGAATCCCCTCTACAGTTTCTGGAAATTCTCCCGACCCCACACGATTATTGGTACTAGTTTGAGTGTGTGGGGATTGTATATCATTGCAGTTGCTGTGGGTAATACTAATCCCACTCTATTACCTGTTTTGGGAGCCTGGATTGCCTGTTTGTCTGGCAATATTTATATTGTAGGGTTGAACCAACTAGAAGATGTGGAAATAGACCGGATTAATAAGCCTCATTTACCTATAGCGGCTGGGGAATTTTCCCACAAAACTGGGCAAATAATTGTGGGAATTACCGGGATTTTGGCTCTGGTGTTGGCATGGCTCTTGGGTCCGTTTTTATTGGGGATGGTAGGTTTGAGTTTAGCCATTGGTACTGCCTATTCTTTACCACCAATTCGCTTGAAACGCTTCCCTTTTTGGGCGGCTATGTGTATTTTTGGCGTCCGGGGAACAATTGTTAATTTAGGATTGTTTCTGCACTTTAGTTGGGTGTTAAAAATTAATCAATCAATACCCCCGGTTGTCTGGGCACTGACACTGTTTATTTTGGTGTTTACTTTTGCCATTGCCATCTTTAAAGATATTCCCGATATGGAAGGCGATCGGCAATACAACATCACTACTTTTACCATCACACTGGGTCAAAAAGCGGTTTTCAATCTGGCGCTTTGGGTGTTGACTGCTTGTTATTTGGGAATGATTTTAGCTGGTTTATTCCCAATAGATGGAGTGAATCAGTTGTTCTTAATTAGCACCCATGTAGGTTTGTTAGCTTTGATGTGGTGGCGCAGTCGTTCGGTGGATTTACAAGATAAAAGTTCCATCGCAAATTGTTATCAATTCATCTGGAAACTGTTTTATCTTGAATATCTCATTTTCCCAGCCGCTTGTGTTTTGAGGTAATTACCCTCACCCCGAACCCCTCTCCCTAGGGGAGAGGGGTACAGGAATGATTTAGAGGATGTTTGAAGGTACATAATAGCCCCTACCCCCTAAAAGGGGAGGATGACTTGGGAAATTTTAAATTTTCTCAATAAATATTGGAGGTATAAAAATGTTAGAAAATTCTCCCCTCATCTCGATTATTGCCATCGGGTTAGTTAGTGGCATTCTGATTATCTTGGTATATTTTCTGTGGAAGACTATAATTACTTCCGATTCTTATCAGCAAGGAGTTAATCTTTATCAACAACAAGATTATTCAGGGGCAGAAGCAGCTTTTCGCCAAGTAATTGCGATGAATTCTACTAATGATATGGTGCGGTTGCTATTAGGAGATTCTCTATTACAACAAAATAAATTAGAGGAAGCAAGTCAAATTTTTCAAGATGTCATCGCTAACTCTCCTAAAAATGTCGATGCTTACTTGCGATTAGCGAAGGTGCTGATGCAGCAAGAAAAGCGAGAAGCAGCTATTTCTACTCTGCAACAAGTCAGAGATTTATTCCAGACCCAGCGCAACCCAGAAAAAGCAGCACAAATTGAGCAAATTTTACAACAAATGAACGCCCAGTCAGGTTAATCTATTTCCAACAGGTGCAGCAGGTGGAAGACTAAAGGCAATCATGACTCAAAGACTGGGCAAAGTTTACTTAGTAGGTGCTGGACTTGGCAATCTCACCTATCTTACTCTCAGAGCGCATCAGCTTTTGGCGCAAGCTGAGGTGTTAGTGTATGATGCCCTAGTAGATAGACAATTGTTACAGCTAGTCCCATATAATTGTTTGCATCTGGATGTCGGGAAACGCGGTGGTAAACCCAGCACAAATCAGATAGAAATTAACAACTTGTTGGTGCAATATTGTCAGCAGGGGAAACAAGTTATTCGCCTAAAATCCGGCGATCCGTTTATTTTTGGACGCAGTGCTGCAGAAATTGAAGCATTAATTGCAGCGGGGTGTAATTTTGAAGTCGTACCGGGAATTTCTTCCGCATTAGCTGCACCTCTACTAGCGGGAATTCCACTGACAGACCCGGTGATGAGTCGTTGTTTTGGGGTGTTAACTGCTCACCAACCGGATGATTTAGATTGGGAAGCGCTGTCTCGATTGGACACGCTGGTAATTTTAATGGGTGGGAAAAATCTGGCGGAAATTGTCCATCAACTAGTGCGTCACGGACGTTCTCCCCATACACCAGTTGCTGTCATCCGCTGGGGTGGTACTCCCCAACAACAAATCTGGACTAGTCAATTAGGGACTATTGTCCAGCAAACCACAGGAGTATCGCTCTCACCGGCTGTAATTGTTGTCGGTGAGGTCGTGGGGTTACGTACCTATTTACAAGCCCCCGTCAAGGTGGACAATGATGCTGTAGAACTATTAACGGCCAAAACTTCACCTATGACCTCTACCGAATCATTTCCACACCATAAAAACTCCCCCACCCCTCTGTTGGGAAAAACTATCCTGGTTACTCGTGCTGCAGGACAGTCGAGTCAATTTAGTGCTACCCTGACCCAGCTTGGAGCAAATGTTGTAGAAATGCCTGCACTGTTAATTGTACCGCCTTCGAGTTGGGCAGCTTTGGATGATGCGATCGCTCACTTGGCTGAGTTTGACTGGTTAATTCTCACTTCCAGCAATGCGGTTGACTACTTTTTTGAACGGCTGTTGTTCCACGGTCAAGATACCCGTTCTTTAGCCACAGTTAAAATTGCTGTCGTAGGAGAAAAAACTGCCCAAAGTCTCCAACAACGTTCCCTATCTCCTGATTTTATTCCCCCCAACTTTGTCGCAGATTCCTTAGTAGCAAATTTCCCAGAAACCCTGATGGGGAAAAAAGTTCTGTTTCCCAGGGTTGAAACTGGAGGACGGGACGTTTTGGTCAAAGAATTAACTACCCAAGGTGCCGATGTGGTAGAAGTGGCTGCATATGAATCTTCCATTCCCACAGATATCCCACCCGCAGCTAAGAAAGTTCTGTTGGAAGGTAGCGTGAGTGTAATTACTTTTGCTAGCTCCAAAACCGTGAAAAATTTTTGTTCCTTGCTAGAAAATTTATTTTCGGGAATAAATAATGATAATCAGCAGCCGGTCACAGCAAAATCTAAATTAGATGGTGTTTGTATTGCTTCTATTGGTCCGCAAACCTCGAAAACTTGTCTGTCTTTGCTGGGACGGGTGGACATAGAGGCTGAGGAATATACCTTAGACGGGTTAACCGCAGCACTTGTGAAATGGGCTTCTCAGAGATCATAATTGATTAGGGACTGGGGAGTGGGAAAAAACTTATATTTTTATGAATATATTTTCCTGAATATATTTTCATTAATTCTCGTACAAGCAGATCATAACCAGCTACTATGACACTAAAGATATTTATACTTAAAGCAATTGACAACTGTAACTCGCTAAAATGTTGTTAATTGCTACTTAGTAACAACAGTTGGGAGATTATTAATACCGTAAATATTTTATGTATCAAGTTGCGCTTACTCGTTCTTGCCTGATAACGTAATATACAGCATAAGAAATGCCCAATTAAGGCGTTGCTCATTTGAGACATGAAATTTGGTTACCGATTACAAAATCTCGAAAAAAAATCTTTTGCGAGACTTAGCAAGTCGCGTCTGTAAACCAAATAAAAACCAAAGAATTACACTTGAATTTAGCAACGCCCATGTTAGTTGCGCCTTGTAATTTCTGACTCAGTATTATCTGATTCAGCTAGTAATAATAAGAAAACAACTAAAATGTCAGAGGTAATCTTGTACACATAGGTAGATTAAATAAATCTACCCAGCAGATTCTTACAACCAATTTTATTTTTTAACACCCGTTAGCTTACTATGAAATTTTTTTCGTCTGCCATATCAAAGATAACTAAAAGCCGAATTGGACAGCAACAGTTTTTATACTTAATTGAAAATATATTTTATACATGTAACTATTGTCAACTACTCAAACTATAAAACACAGATAGAGGCTGGGGATGGAATTACCTATGCGTTTACGTTCGCGTACCTCTGGCGGTGAAAGTTCCTTAACACCTGGAGTGTCTGTAGATACTCCCAAGCGAAGGCATAACCAGTCCCTAATGGAGATGCCTGACAATCAAGCAGAAGATAATCAGCTACAAGAGCAGGAAATAGCACTGGCTCTAGGCGCTGGTCAATCTAAAAAAATTGTTCCCAGGCTGTGTACGGCTATAAGTAGTTTACGCTGCCGCTTAATTTTATTAATTTTACTCGCTTTAATTCCAGCTTTTGGGTTAGCACTTTATACTAACATGGATTCGCGCCAGCCAGAAATAAGATTGGTGCAGGAACATGGTTTACATCTGACTAGACGAACTTCCCATAGTCAAGAGCAATTAATCGAGACTGCAAAGGAAGCGGACAAGACATTAGCCCTGAAACTGACTGGGTTGGGGGTAGTTGCCATTTTAGGGATGATTACTGCAGGGTTGGGCAGCGAATTGTTTGTCTTGCGGCAAGTCAGAGCTATACTTGCAGCAACGCAGAAGTTAAGCTCTGGTGATTTGAGCGTCCGCACAGGATTATCGGACAAATATGGCGAACTCAGCCAGCTAGCCCATGCCTTTGATACAATGGCTGAGTCGCTGCAACAGTTAAACAGGCGGCGGAATTGGGCAGAAGCAACGCTGCGATCGCGGGAGAAGCAGTATCGTTCCGTTGTCAACAATCTCAAAGAAGTACTGTTTCAAACCGATGAAACCGGCGTTTGGATGTTTCTCAATCCAGCATGGACAGAAATTACCGGGTTTTCCCTGGCAGAAACTATCGGTAGAAATGTCTGGGATTTTATCCATCCTGATGACCGAGAATCAGCCAATTCAGAATTTCAAGCACTGGTTTCTCAGGAAAAAGACTACATTCGCTACGAGGTGAGATGCCTAACTAAAGCTGGCAGAGAGTATGATGCTGAGCAAGTATTACCAGAAACTGACTGGGACGACAACTATCGGTGGATGGAATTTAATGCCCGATTAACCTTAGCTCCCGATGGTAAAATTATTGGTATCTCTGGGACCTTGATTGACATCACCGAACGAGCCTTTGCGGTTAGAGAACGGAATAGATTATTTGAGCAACTGCAACGGGAAAGGGAAGACTTAGCAGCCCTGAGCAAGGTGACAGCCAATGCTATCAGCACTTTGAATCTGGAACAACTGCTGGACGTACTGCTGCAACGGATTGTGGAAGTCACCCATGCGGATACCGCAGTGATTTTGTTGGCAGAAAATCAAGGTCTCTCAGAAGGGGAACCACCTAAGCTCGCTGTCCGTGCCAGTATAGGGCTAGAGGAAGAATTGCGCTCTTGTTTCGCTGTTGCTATTGGGGAAGGCTTTGCTGGGACAATTGCCGCTACCATGCAGCCGCTATACTTGGAAGATGCCCAAGCTAATCCACTGATTGCTAGTCACGTGGTTAAAGAGCGTGGTATTCGCTCGATGTTGGGGGTGCCACTAAAACGTCACGGCTCCTTAGTGGGTGTTCTGCATGTCGATTGGTGTAGTGTCCATCCCCGCAACGAACGGGTACTGCATATGTTGGAAATCACTGCCGAACGCTGCACGATGGCAATTTTGAATGCTC
>Ga0114939_10000424_pt1 | contig 35494 bp, 29 predicted proteins | sample AshMeaCrysSpring_FD_87196 | JGI IMG/M metagenome (GOLD analysis project Ga0114939, IMG submission 87196) | Groundwater microbial communities from Big Spring, Nevada to study Microbial Dark Matter (Phase II) - Ash Meadows Crystal Spring | ecosystem: Environmental > Aquatic > Deep subsurface >...
GCAATGCTTCTTGTTCCTGGGCATCTACTTTGGCAAAAATCATGAGCTTGCTCCTTTTTTGAGGAGCATCGCTCGCATTATTCATTTGGAAAAGTTCACAAACCTTTCGAATATTTACTTAAGGGTTGGTGAAGTTAGGGGCGGGCTGGTTGTCTGGGTCGTATAGAACAATATGATCTCTATTATGTATTGGCGGCGTGCCTTGCTTGGTCTTCGATGGCTGCTCCTGACCCTTCTGGTAGTAGTGTTGTTAGCGCCGGAATGGCCGGCTTTTGGCGATCCCCGCTATCGGCTGCGAACGATCGTTGGACCGGAGGAGCGATTCGATTTTATACGATGGACATTGGATACTTTGGGCGTCAAAGCCGAGGGAATACTGACTGATACTCACGCATATTTGCCATCAGAGGCTGAAAAAACATTCGTGCTGGATTATCTGGATCGGATTCATGCGGTCCAAAGGCTGGAAGGCGAGATCGAGCGCCTCTATGCTGATCCGGCAATCGCCGATCCGGCCGCGGCCGCCGCCGGCAAACAGGCTGAAGTTGATGCCATTCGCCGCGAATTAGCCATGCGGCAGCCCCTGGCAGAGGGAATAGTCCAGCGACAGGTCGCCACCCTGCTGCGCGAGGAAGGCCTGGCGATGGGCGGCGTTACTTGGCCGCCCGTCTTGATGACCATGTCGCCTGTGCCGTATATGCTTATCGTCTCCCCTCGCGACCGTATCCAACAAGTCGACTACGCGGCGCTTGTCCCCGGATTGGCTACCGACACGAAAGAAATGATGGAAGACGCCGTATTTGCCCGGCTTGGTCATTCGGCGTTGGTCGTCCCCATCGGTGGGTTGGGCACCTATCCGGCCATGATCCGGGAAACCTCAAGTATGAACTGGTTAGCTGAGGTCACCGCCCACGAATGGACCCACCACTGGCTCTCCCTACGACCGTTGGGCGTGCGCTATCTCGAAAGTCCCGCCTTGCGGACGATGAACGAGACCGTGGCGTCCATCGTCGATTTGGAGATCGGTCCGAAAGTGATCGAACGCTATTATCCCGAACTGGCGCCGCCGCCCGAAACCCCGCCTACCGGTTTGCCGGCGGTCCCCGAAGACCCGCCCGTTTTTGACTTTCGGGTGGAGATGGCTGAGACTCGCAATGAAGTCGATCGCCTGCTGGCCGCGGGTAAAATCGAGGAAGCAGAAGCTTATATGGAGCGGCGCCGGCAGGTATTTGTCGCCAACGGTTACGCTCTTCGCAAGTTGAATCAGGCGTATTTCGCGTTTTACGGCGGATATGCCGCCGAACCCGGCGGCGCGGCCGGTGCCGATCCTATTGGTCCGATGCTGCGCCGCATTCGCGCCGAAAGTCCCTCGTTGCGGGCTTTTCTGGATGCCGTCGGCGGTCTCACCAGTTATGAGGAGTTGCTATCGCTCTATGAGCGGGTCGTGGGCGAAGACCCCGCGACCATTTTCACTCAATAGGCGGGCGAACAAAAAAACCCGGCTGGTTGAGGGCCGGGTTTACCTTACTTACTCCTGGGCGCTAAGCCACCGTTCCAATTGCATCGCCGCCGCCACGCCCTGACCGACTGATGTGGCGACCTGCCGGTAATGGGGGTCCTGAATCTCGCCGGCGGCATAGATGCCTGGCACACTGGTTCGCATGAATTCGTCGGTGATGACGTAACCATGCTCATCCATGGCCACCTGCCCCTCCAGGAATTTACTGTTGGGGTAGTGACCGACGAAGATGAAGACGCCGTCGGTCGGCATCTCGGCAGCTTCGCCGGATTCGATGTTGCGCAATTTGACGTTCGTGACCACGCCATTGCCCTCGATCTCTTCCACCACGGTGTCCCAGATAAACTTGATCTTTTCGTTGGCGAAGGCTCGCTTTTGCAGGGCCGGACCGGCGCGCAGAGAGTCACGCCGGTGGATGATGGTCACGTTATTGGCGAACTTGGTCAGAAAGATACTCTCTTCCATGGCGCTATCGCCGCCGCCAACCACGACAACATCCTTGCCGCGGAAAAAGAACCCGTCGCACGTGCCGCAGTAGCTGACGCCACGGCCGATAAATTCCGCCTCTCCGGGTACATCCAGGTGTTTCGGTGACGCTCCGGATGTCACCAGCACGGCATCGGCCTCATAGCTTTCACCGTAAGTCTTGACGAAAAACGGCGGGCCGCCCCGGAAATCAACCTCTGTAACTTCGTCAAAGACGAAGCGCGCCCCAAAGTGCTCCGCCTGGGCTTTAAGTACGTCTACCAGTTCCGGACCAGTGGGGGTTTGTTCGGCATCGAAAAAGCCGGGATAGTTTTCCACTTCATGCGTGATAGCGATTTGGCCGCCAAGCTGGGTGCCGGCTATGACCAGCGGGTTCAAAGTCGCTCGCGCCGTATAGATGGCCGCGGACAATCCGGCCGGGCCGGAGCCGATAATGATAACACGTTCTTTTTTCATACTTTTTTACTTCCATGAATTGAACAGGGCAGCTTCATTCGCCACATTGCCCTGCGGGTCTTTCTCGCTAGTTAAACCATCTGGGTTGCCAGTTAGGCATTGAGCTTGCCCGCGTATGCACCTCGCGCGGCAGACTCTCACCCTTTAATTGGACGCCTCAATCGACGGATTTCTTACGCCTATCCCTGCAATTTTACCGATTGCCGGATGGCGAATCAAGGTGAACGAACGGGGCTGCCAGACGAGGCAACACCGTGGCTACATCACCGCGAATGAGGACATCAGCCTGATCATCCAGATGGGTCTGGCCGTAATTGATGATCACCAGCCGGGCACCGTGGGACTTCGCCAGAGATGGTAGGTCGCCGGCGGGCGCGACTTCCAGTGACGAGCCAGCGACGATCATCAGGTCACAGGTCCGGGCATGTAATTGGGCCGCCTTCATCACCTGCATCGGCAACAACTCGCCGAAGAGAATGACATTGGGTTTCATGATGTGGTGGCAGCGCCGGCAGCGCGGCAACTTGTTTGTGTCCATGAACTCCTCGAGGGCGGGTCCGGCCGGTATGATATAGTGGCAGGCCGGGCAAACCACCTCTCTTAGATGACCATGGACTTCAAACACGCTGCGCGACCCGGCTTTATCATGCAGCAGGTCGATGTTTTGAGTGATGAGCGCCTGTAATCGGTTGGCAGCCTCCAGTTGCGCCAGCGCCACATGAGCCGGGTTTGGCTGCGCGTCCAGAACGACCCGCAACAGCGGCCGCAACCAGTCATAAAACGTCTGCGGCCGGTGACGAAAGGCGTAGATGCTGGCTACTTCCATGAGGTCTTCCGCCTGTTCCCATAGACCGGATTCGGGGCTGCGAAAGTCCGGGATGCCGGAAGGCGTGCTGATACCCGCGCCAGTCAGGGCGACCACGCGCTGCGAGGCATGAATCAACTCAGTCGCTTGTTGAATCAGGCTATCGAGGCTCGCGTGTTTGGGTCGCATGGTGGCTGTATGTGTCGCCGGGAAGAGCTCTAAACCGGGGGCCAGGGATAATGCCGACCGGCCCCCGGCTGGGGGAAGGTTGTGCGCTCGATCAGGTCACCCAGCCGGCGGTCCAAGGCCCTGATTTCAGCCGGCGCCAGTAAGGGGCGCGCGGCCAAAGCCAGTTCGTCATCCGGGTTGTTCAGCCGCTCGCGGAGCAGGACCATATCAGCAGTTAACTCCGGTGGCAATGGCGTTCCGGCAAATTCCCAGATGACAGTACGCAGCTTGGGATCGCTGTGGAAGCAAATACCGTGATCAATCCCCCAAATCCGGCCGGGATGGTCATGGTCCTGCGATTCCTCCAACAACACGTGACCGGCCTTGCGGTCGGCGTTGTTGATGATCAAATCAAGGAGGGCCATCCGCTTCAGTTGCGGCTCATACGTTTTATCACCTTCAATCTTGAAGTAGTGGTGTTCCGGGTCGTGGTCGATGAAAAACTGGATCGTGCCGGGACCGTGCTGGGCGTCACGCAACACCGTTGGGGGGACCAGGTGCCAGCCAAGAGCTTCGCTTACCAGGAAGGCCATCAGTTCGCGCTGGCAGAGCGTCCCTTGTGGAAAGTCCCAGAGAGGTCTTTCGCCGCGACGGGGTTTATAGACAGCGCCGACTTCAGTTGGCCCCTCACACACGCGCACGAGGAAGGCATAGTTTGAACTCCAGGGGAGCAGTCCTTCGATCTCTACCACGCCGTTCCGGAGTATTTCCAGCACGTCGGATATGGACATTGCGGTCATGCAGCAGCCGGGTGGGGGGAGTAACGCCTTCTAGTGGCGATGGCCGTTGCGGTTGGGGCAAAAGTGACCGTCCGGATCGATGGGCCGGCCGCAATTGCCGCAGATCGGGCGGCCTTGCTTGACCACGTCTGTGACGTGCTTGATCAACGCCTGACTCTGTATCCGGCTCGTCCAGAAGCTGACCACGTTGGGTTCAACACCCTCCTCAACCAGCTCATAGGCGATAATGACCACGAGATCGTGTTCTTCGCTGTAACCCAAACCCATGTTACCGACCCGAAAAAGCTCCTCCACTGGCTCGCGCAGGCGCATATCCATCCATATCGGGTCGGCACTTTCACGAGAGGCGCTAGGGTTCTTTTTTTCAAGCTCGGCTAGAAAAGATTCCAGACTATTGGCCAGCAAGATAGCCTGCTCTTTTTCGATGACCAGCGAAATGACCTGCGAACCCCGCCCGCCCTGCAGAAAAAAAGTCCGCATTCCCGGCGGCCCAATAGTGCCGATGGTTAGATGTGTTGCCGGGTTTAAGTCGATTTGGTGGGCCATACCGTCTTACTCTTCTTCATCGCTGGGTGCCATTGCCATGGGTGCCGCGTCGTGGCTGCCGGCGTTGGCTTTTGTTTTTGCCGCTTTTTGGGCTGATCGGTTACGCTTGTCTTTCTTCGCCGATTTATTCTTGGGTTTGTGATCGGTCGGTTCGGGCATATGCAACGGGCCGTCGTCGTTCATCCGTAACACGCGGACCATACCCTCCTCGCTGAGGGTGAGGATACTGACCGAGGTGGGGGAAATGACGATCCGCTGAAACAGGTCGATGTGTGTCCCCAGGTAGTGGGCCATCACTAGGCGGATGACATCGGCGTGAGAAACCACGACGATCAATTCCTTCTCATGTTTGTGGCTGATTTCCTCCAGCGCCTGTACCGCGCGAAATTGGACCTCTCGCAGAGCTTCGCCGGCTGGAAAGCGGGCTCGACTGGGAAAGAACTGAACCGCTCGCCAGAGCGGCTTCCGGGCCAGCTTTTTAATTTTTTTGCCTTCCCAGTCGCCATACTGAACTTCGGCAACCTCGTTTAAATGCAAGACGGCCAGCCGATGAGTATCAGCGATGTAGCCCGCGGTTTCCATACAACGAGTCACCGGGCTGCTATAAATAGCTTTTATCGGCAACGCAGCGAGTCGCTGGGCCACGGCTTGCGCCTGTCGATGACCAGTCTCATTCAGGTGAACGCCGGGGATATGTCCTGCCAGCTTGTTCTGCTTTGACCAGTCGTTTTCTCCGTGACGCACGAGGATGATTGTCGCCATAGGTGAATATTAGCACAAAATTTCCGCGATCGTGAAGGAATGCACGTACCGGTCCGAATCGATCCGGCCCGGCGTATGCTACGGCAGAAGGGCTTCGGGCGCAGTCTCTTCCGGTGCGGGTTCTATCGGGATCGGTTCAACCGGTACAGGCTCGACGGGAGATGATTCTCCGGGAATGGGCTCCTCCACTTGTGCTTTGTTTGGATCGGCGGCCAGCACCAATTGCGGTGTTTCCGGATTGAACAGGATGGAATTACAAACCCTGGGTAGTTCGGCGGCTTCTTCCGGCGTCAAATCACCCGTCACGGACGCGTACTGCCCTACGCCGAAATATGCGGCGATCACGTGACAGGCGACCGGTGCGGCCCAGGCCGACCCTTCACCACCGTTGAACACGAATACGGATACGGCGATCTGCGGGTCATCATAGGGCGCATAGGCTACATACCAGGCGTGTGTCGGCAGGATACGGCGTTGCTCGATATCTTCGAACCGGCACCAGCCGCGCTGGATGGCGATATTGTCGCAATACTCGGCCGTCCCGGTCTTGCCCGCGGTGGGAATCCCGGCTGCCTCCAGCGAGTCCCATTCAATGTAGGTCGCGCCGGTTCCAAAGAAGTCCTCGCGGGGATGCTCGTTCACCATCTTCATCCCTTCCTGGACCACGCGAATGTACTCTTGGTCCACGGCCAGGGTGTCGATAACTTCCGGCTCATAGATGTAATTCCCGTTCTCGTCGAAACGTACATTGATCGTCGGGTCTTCCAGGGGATTGCCGTCTTTGTCCATCAAGATCGTTTCGCCATCTCGCCCAGGGCGGGCACGAGCGATGATCTCGCTGTTTTCGTCGACGATGACGGTGTTGCCGTCGGCATCGGTCATATGATGGATAATGCTGGGACGATAGAGAAAGCCGCCGTTGGCGATGACTGAGGTCATCTGGGCTTGCTGCATCGGGGTGGCGGTCATGTATCCTTGGCCGATACCCAGGTTATAATCATCGCCTGTGGACCAAGGCTCGCCTTGAGTCTGGCGTTTCCAGGCCCTTGTCGGCAGGTTGCCCGCGGACTCCAGCGGCAGTTCGATGCCCTGGACGCGACCATAGCCAAACATCCGGCCATAGAGATCGATACGATCGACAGTCAGGCCTTCGACGAATTCGCCATCCTGGTCGAAGCCGCCGCTGATCTTGTAGAAATATACATCGCATGATTGCGATATCCCCAAGCGCATGTTCATCAAGCCATGACCAGCCTGATTCCAGCAGACAAACGGCTGGACGCGACCGGGGTCATTCGGCGCGAATCGGTTGGGGATTTCAATGACCCCCGGATCAAACAGATAGCGCTCGGCCGATATAACGCCCTCTTGTAAAGCGGCGGCGGCCGGAACAAGCTTGAAAGTAGAACCTGGCGGATAGGTACCGCTAATAGCATGATTGACCAGTGGGGTGTACTCATTGCGGGCCAGGCCCAAGTAATAATCAACCGGCACTTCCGTCTGGAAACGGTTATTGTCGAAAGTCGGGAAATTGACCATCGCCAGAATTTCACCGGTCTTTGGATTCATAGCGACGATAACCGCTTGCTCGATCTCCGGCAGCGTCCGCTCGCCGGTGATCTCGTCCACGCGCGGCGTTTGGCGATTTGTCTCCATAAACTGCGCCAGGATATTCGCGGAGACTTCCTGCAGCGCCAGGTCCAGAGTCAGATGTAAGTTCAGACCGGCTTCCGGTTCCTCGGCCGTTCCCACCTGCCTGACCTCCCGGCCGGTCCAGTCCTGCTCGATTGTCCGCCGGCCTTTTTGCCCGGCCAATTCGATTTCCATCGAGGATTCCAGGCCCGCCCACCCAACGCGATCGTCACGCTCATAGCCCAAGACGTCGATCCAGTTTTGATTGGGTACCGGTCCCATGTAGCCGATGATCTGGGCTGTCAGCTCGCCGGACGGATACTCGCGCAGCGGTTGCGGAAGAACCCGAACGCCGGGTAAGAAGATGCTTTCTTGTTCAATACGATAGGCAACATCGATCGGCAAACCGGTCGTGATGACCGCCGGAATATATGGCGCGAAGCTGTTAATCTCGATGATTTGCTCGATGCTGTCAGGCAAACGAGGCACGACCCCGGCTTCGTCGAGTGTTTCAGATACAGAAGCGCCATACACCTCGGCCAGACGACTATAGGTGCTGACCAGTTCGGGATTAGCCAGGGCGATCAAGGCCTCTTGCTCGACGGTATTGGTGACCGGCACGCCAGTGAGTAGCGACAACCGCTCATATACGGCTTGCCGCTCTTCATCTGTGTCAGGGAGAAAAGCGGGTGTGATGGTGACATTAAAGCTGGGTTTATTGATCGCCAGCGGGCGACCGGCGCGATCGAACATCACGCCCCGCGGGGCATTGGTGGTCAACACGGCAAATTGGTTCTCGGAAGCGCGGGCGGCGAGCTCGCCACCCTTCGTTTGCTGAATCCAGTAAACGCGATAGACCAACAATACCAGGATGACCAGAATAACAGCCCGCAAAAATAATAACCGGCTGCGCAGGCCCGGTATTTCCTGTAGTTCCGGATCTCGCTCTTCGGGTGGTTTCCAGCCAATACTTGACATCAATTCACCTGGTCGCGCTTATAGCTCAACCGGACGCGGTCGAAAGGTTCGTAGAAGGGATTGCATCAGCAGGTAAATGGGCACGATCAGCAGGATATGCAGCAACAACAGCGGTAGTAACTCGACCAGACCGTTGGCTGAGATGCCGTGCCCCAGAGCAGTCAACAGGATCAAGTAGATAGCTAAATAAACCAGCGTCGCCAGACCGGCCAGAAGGATGATGCTGAGCAGGCGACGCGGTGGCAAAATCTTCTGAACGAGGGCGGCCGCCCCGACAGCGACCATAAAAGCCAGCGATGAAACACCAATCGGTGCCATCGAGAACAGATCGACCCAAATGCCGGCAATGAAGGCCCAAAGAAGTCCCTCCTGCGGGCCACGCAACAAGCTCCAAGCGAGGGCCACAAGGAAGAGCAACTGCGGCGTGACCCCGGCGATCGGGAACCGCGGCAACACGACCGCCTGGATGACCGCCAGCAGTCCCATGATAGGGATGGCGATGTAGATATTGATACCCATGGTTATGGCGTCTGATTAAACACGTCTGTGTCAACTGTTTCAAAATCAGTCACAACAAAGACCATCTCAATCGCGTCAAAATCGGCAGCCGGCTGAACGACAGCCCGCTGGAATAACTCCGCCTCGTTCCGTTCGACGCTAAGCACCCGGCCAATGACCAGGTTTTCCGGAAACTTGCCACCCAATCCGGAAGTGATCACCAATTCCCCCGGCTCAACCTGGTACTTCAAATCGATCCAGTCAATGGTCGGCAGTGCGCCACGCCCGGCCCCGCGCAACATACCGGTCGCTCGCGTCGTGCCCAGACGCACCGGGATCGCGCTGGCCGTTTCGGTTAGCAAGGCGACCTGGGCGGCTTGATTGGTCACGCGGTACACCTGCCCGACCAGTCCACGCGCCGCTTCGACAGGCATGCCGACACGTATGCCGTCATCAAAGCCTTTGTCGATGATAATACTTTGTAAAATCGGATTCGGATCCTGGCCGATGACATTGGCGATGATCCGGCGCAATTCGGGCGTTTCGGCTGCCCGGTTAAAGAGCTCTTGTAAAACTTGATACTGGGCCTGTATTTCCAGCAGGCGCTCATTCTCGCGCGCGAGGGTCTCGTTTTCGGCTTGCAGCCGTTCGATTTCGCCGAGAGCGGTCTGCAGATTGCGCGGCCCTGAGAGCGCTCCGGCAACCGTATCCGTTCGTTCGGAGGTCCAGCTGGTAATTCCGACCAGTGGATTGCGCACGAAACTGGTAACCCTGTCGAGCAACCCGGTGCTATCCAGCACAGTTAATAAAATCGCCGAGCCAAATAAAAGCCCGAGAGTAAGCCAACGAATTCGTTGTTCAGTTCGCCCCAGATTCATTGGCGATTGGGAGACAATAAGATGCCTGCGCCTAGTGGCGCGTACTGCCCCGGTGCAAACCAACGAGAACGCGCTCGTAATTATCCAGATCTTCCAGTACGCGACCGGCGCCGCGCGCCACGCATGTCATCGCGTCTTCGGCGACCCAGACCCGCATCTTGACCGAGTCTTCCAATCGGTCAGCCAAGCCCTGGATCAATGCGCCACCGCCGGCCAGAGCTACTCCCGTCTCGATCAGGTCAGAGACTAATTCGGGCGGTGTTTCATCCAGGGCATCCAGAACGGTATCGACGATGATATTGATCGAGGGTGACATCGCTTCGCGCAACTCGATACTGCTGATCTCGACGACTTGCGGTAACCCGGTGATCAGGTTGCGGCCGCGAATCGACATCGTTTTTTCTTCCGGCAGGGGAAAGGCCGAGCCGATGGCGATTTTTGACCGTTCGGCCATCCGCTCACCCACCAACAGGTTGTACTTGTTCCGGACATAAGTGACGATGTCCTCATCCATCTCGTCGCCGGCCACGCGGATCGAACGGCTGACGACAATACCGCCCATGGCGAAGACGGCCACTTCCGTTGTGCCGCCACCGATATCGACGATCATGCTACCCCGCGACTCGATGATGGGTAATCCCGACCCGATCGCGGCGGCCATAGGCTCCTCGATCAAGTAAGCCTCGCGCGCGCCGGCAGAAATCGTGGCGTCGTAAACGGCGCGCTTTTCCACTTCAGTCACGCCACTGGGTACGCCAACCACGACCCGCGGCCGCGGAAAGGGCACCAGCATTTGCTCGTGGGCCTTGTCGATAAAATACTTCAACATGGCTTCGGTAATTTCGAATTCGGAAATGACGCCGTCGCGCAGCGGGCGTATGGCGACGATATCGCCCGGCGTGCGGCCGACCATTTCGCGGGCTTCAGCGCCAATAGCCAATGGACGCCGGGTGCGCTTGTTGATCGCCACCCACGATGGTTCGTTAATGACAATGCCCTTATCGCGCACGGCGACCAGTGTGTTGGCTGTGCCAAGGTCGATGCCGATGTCCAGAGAAAAAAATCCCAGCAGCCAATCAAGTGGTCTGAACAAGGTGTTTAGAGATCCTTCGTTTTTTATTTTCAGACAGGTCTTTCATCGCCGCCGGTGAAGCCGCCATTTGACCAGAAGCCGGCTGGTGAATTCCAGCCCGGACTGAAGCCTCGCTTCATGACGTTACCCGTCCGTCCAATCTTTCAATTATAACATAGGACTTTAATGGGTCACGCGTCCGGGTTTTACCCTCATCTCCAGTTTAACGTGGCTTCGCGGGTCTTAAGTGTGAGTGCTTGGCGAACTTATTGGTGTCGCGAGCCGGTAGTTAGTATGATTGTAGGCGAAGCAGGTGGTTCTATGGCAAAACAAACGATGTTTGCGGGGCTTGTCTATGACGAGTATGACAATCTGGTTGACACGACCATCATCGGCGGCGAAGCGTATTATGTCGTCGATGATGACGGCTTTTTGCGCCATATCGATGCCGAGATCGTCGATCGGCAGGTTTTAGGCTTTTTTCTGAGCCAGTTGGAAGAGCATAAGGACCTGGCTGTTGAACAGGCGCTCAAAATGCTCGGCAGCGACGATCTGTTGACCAAGGCAGCCATCGATGCCTCCTTGCGCAATATCAGCATGGATCAGATCATCGCCCAGGGCGTGCCGACGCAAGCGCGCGACATGTTGGGTATGTTAGGATTTCGCGTCGTGGTCAATATCCATGGCGAAGTAATCCGGCTTGATCAGCCCGCCGCGCCGGATGATTCGGAGAATTAGTTCTTCTTTATTGCTCTCATTCGGACTTCTGTTACAATGCTCGTGAAATCTTGCACGAGTGAGTTCAGGATAGCGGCCTGTGGAAAGCCAAATACCCGACATCGTCATCGGCCGCCTACCCATTTACCTCCGCGAATTATGGCGGATGGAGCGAGAAGGCGATCGCATCACAACTTCCTCTCATGAGCTGGCCGAGCGCCTGGGCATCAGTTCCGCCCAAATTCGCAAAGACCTCTCCCACTTTGGCGAATTTGGCAAACAAGGGACTGGCTATCATATCCACTATCTTATCGACCGGCTGACCGAGATTTTGCACCTCACCCACGAATGGCCGGTGGCATTGGTCGGCGCGGGCTTTCTGGGACATGCCCTGGCCAGTTATCGCGGTTTCCAGCGGCGCGGCTTCGTCATCACCTGTATCTTCGACAATGACCCGACCAAGGTCGGCAAAACGATCGATACCCTGATTGTTCAAGATGTCGCGGAATTGGAAGCGACCGTAAAAAGCAAGAACATCCAGATCGCCATTCTGGCCGTTCCGGCCGACGGGGCACAGGAAACAACCGATCGCCTCGTGAAAGCCGGGATTAAGTCCATCCTCAGCTACGCGCCGGTGTCGCTCGTGGTCCCCGCCGGAGTGCATGTAGCCTATAGCGATCCGGTCGTTCAGCTGCAGCAGATGACTTATTATTTGTGGCCGGAGAAAACCTGAATCGGTGGCCATAGATATCGGCCAATCGCCCAAGCCGGTGTTGAAGTGGGCCGGCGGTAAGTGGCGTTTACTCCCCCAGTTGTTGCGTCAGGTTCCAGCCACTTTTGACGCTTACCACGAACCCTTCATCGGCGGTGGCGCGCTGTTCTTCCATCTCGCCGGGCGAGGTGTGCTCACCCGTACCTACCTGTCCGATGCTAACCCGTCCTTGATCGATGTTTATCTTGGCCTGCGCGATGAGGTCGAGGCGGTCATCGACGCGCTTCGCAGCCATGTTTACGATCGAGAGCAATACTACGCCGTGCGCGCTCATAATCCTGAGGACTTAACACTCCCCGAACGCGCGGCGCGGATCATCTACCTGAACAAGACCTGCTACAACGGCCTCTTTCGCGAAAATAAAAGGGGGCAATTCAACGTCCCCTTCGGTCGCTACAAAAACCCGACCATCTGCGACGAACCGAACCTGCGGGCCGCCGCGCGCGTCCTGCAGGGCGTCGATATCGCCTGTCGCAACTTCGCCACGGTGCTCGATGTCGCCCGGCCGGGCGATTTCGTTTACTTCGACCCGCCCTATCATCCCGTCTCGGCCACGGCCAACTTCACCGCCTATGACCGCAACGGCTTTGGGTCGAAAGACCAGCGCCACCTGCGCGATGTCTTCGCCGCGCTGGGCGAGCGGGGCGTGCGGGCTTTGCTATCCAATTCCGACACGCCCTATGTGCGCGAGCTATATGAGGGGTTTGCCGTCGAGCAGGTCTTTGCCGCGCGGGCGGTGAATTCCAAAGCCAACGGTCGCGGCAAGGTGGCCGAGGTGATCGTGCGGAATTATTGAGCAGAAACGAGACCTTTCAGGACTTGTAGGCTCTACATATCGGGGACGCTGCGCTGGAGAACCGGCAGTTCGGCTAGGGCCTTGCCCGCGCCGAGGGCGGTGCAGGCGATGGGGTTGTCGGCCACGTAGGCCGGAACACCGGTCTCGCGCGTGAGCAGGGTGTCGATCTCGCGCAGCAGGGCGGTGCCGCCGGTCAGGGCCATACCCCGGTCGATAATGTCGGATGACAGCTCCGGCGGCGTTTTGGCCAGCACGGCGCGGACGACATTGATGATCGCCGCCAGAGGTTCGGCAATAGCTTCGGTGACTTCGCTGGAGGTCATGGTGATCGTTCGCGGCAAGCCGGCCACCTGGTCGCGCCCCTGGACCTGCATTTCAAGGCGATCATCCAGTTCCATCGCCGCGCCGATCTTGATCTTGATCGCCTCGGCCGTCGGCTCGCCGATGACGAGATTGAACTTCTTGCGGACATAGCTGATGATCGCTTCGTCCAGGTGAACACCGCCGACCCGCACCGATTCGGCGGAGACAATACCGTTCATAGCGACGACAGCCGCTTCGGTCGAGCCGCCGCCCATGTCGACGACCATGTTGCCCGTGGGCGTGCCCACTGGCAGGCCCGCGCCGATGGCCGCCGCCAGCGGTTCAGGGATGAGATTGACCTCGCGTGCGCCCGCGGCCAGCGCCGCCTCGCGCACGGCGCGGCGCTCGACGCTGGTGACGCCATAGGGGACGCTGATCATCACCGACGGCTTGCGGAGCGGGAAACGCCCGGCGACCTTGGTGATGAAGTATTCGAGCATGCCCTGGGTGACGAAATAGTCGGCGATGACGCCGTCTCGCAGCGGCCGCATGACTTCGATCTCGCCCGGCGTGCGGCCGTACATTTCCTTGGCCGCCCGGCCGACTTCGACGATGATCGTCTTGTTGCCGTCTTCGCGAATGGCGACGACTGAAGGCTCTTGCAGGACAACGCCGCGGCCCTGAACGTGGACCAGGACGTTCACGGTGCCCAGGTCAATCGCGATGTAGGGAGTAAATAAACCCACTGTTTGAAATTTCCTCATAAACCTCCGAGGTCTTTAAGACCTCGGAGGTTTGAAGCGCGTATTTGGTTAGAATCGAGGCTCGCTCGGTTCGCCGCGCGCGTGCCCTGTGGCCATCGCGCGTCGGCGACGCCGGCCGACATCGAGGCGGACCTGTGCTTTCAGAAGTGAGGCGCGCACGGCAGCGATGCGGTCCGGGTCTTCCTTGACGCCGGTGCGCATGATTTCTTCCGCGCGAGCCATCGCCGATTCAGCCCGTTCTAGATCGATCTCGTCGGCGCGTTCGGCGGAATCGGCCAGGACGGTAACATGATCGGGTTGAACCTCCAGAAAGCCGCCGCCAATGGCGAAGTATTCCTCAACCCCACTCGTGCGGACAACGATCTCACCGTAGTCTAAAGTTGTCAGCAAGGGGCTGTGGTTGGGCAAAATACCCATGCGGCCTTCAGAGCCGGGCACGTTGACCGAGTCGACCTGGCCGCTGAAGACGATCCTTTCCTGGGTTACGATATCACACTGGATAGGCATATCCTTACCTCAGATACGAGATACGAAATACGAAATACGAGTTGAGTCCGTGTGATAAAAGGTCATTCGTAATTCGCAATTCGTAATTTTTTAGGCCATTGCCCGCAACTGCTCGGCTTTTTCAATGGCCGAATCAATACCGCCGACCATGTAGAAGGCCTGCTCCGGCAGATCATCGTGCACACCATCCAGAATCTCGCGGAAGCCGCGCACAGTTTCGGCTGTGGGTACGTATTGCCCATTCAGACCGTGGAATTTCTCGGCCACGAACATCGGCTGGCCCAGGAAACGCTCGATCTTGCGGGCGCGGGCCACCAGCAATTTCTGGTCTTCGCTTAATTCATCGATACCGAGAATGGCGATGATGTCCTGCAGGTCCTTATAGGTCTGGAGCACCTGTTTCACTTCGCGGGCGGTGCGGTAGTGCACCTCACCGACGACATCCGGCTGGAGGGCACGGCTGGTCGAGGCCAGCGGATCGACGGCCGGGAAAATACCCTTGGCGAAGACGCTGCGTTCCAGGGTGATGATGGCGTCAAGGTGGGCAAAGGTCGCCACCGGCGCGGGGTCGGAATAGTCGTCAGCGGGCACATAGATAGCCTGCATCGAGGTGATCGACCCGCGGCGGGTGGAGGTGATGCGCTCCTGTAGCGCGCCCATCTCGGCCGCCAGGGTCGGCTGATAACCGACGGCGCTGGGCATGCGGCCCAGCAAGGCCGACATTTCTGAGCCGGCCAAGACGTAGCGGAAGATGTTGTCGATGAAGAGCAGCACGTCGCGACCCTCGTCGCGGAAGTACTCGGCCATCGTCAGTCCGGTGAGGGCCACGCGCAGGCGCACACCGGGCGTCTCGTTCATCTGGCCGAAGACCATGGCCACCGAATCCTGCACGCCATATTCTTGCATTTCGTAGTACAGGTCTGTGCCCTCGCGGGTGCGCTCACCTACGCCGGCGAAGACCGATACGCCCTCGTGTTCCTGGGCTACTGAGCGGATCAGTTCGGCGATGGTGACTGTCTTGCCGACGCCTGCGCCGCCGTAGATGCCCGTCTTACCGCCCTTGATGAACGGCGCTAGCAGATCGACGACCTTCAGGCCGGTCTCGAACGTCTCTACGACCGTGCTCTGGTCCTGAAATTCCGGCGCGGCGCGGTGGATGGGATAGTAAAAATCGGATTTGGGGGTGGGGCGGCCGTCGACGGCTTCGCCGGTGACATTGAAAATGCGGCCCAGAGTGACCGGACCGACCGGCACTTTGATCGGCGCGCCGGTTCCAACAACCTCGCGGCCGCGCGGGATGCCGTCGGTGGAACCCATCGCCACGGTCCGGACTTCGGCACCGCCCAAGTGTTGCTGCACTTCCAGGATAAGCTCGCCCTGCGGCGCTTCGACGCGCAACGCCTCGTAAATCTCCGGCAAGCCCCCGTCGGGGAATTCAACGTCTACAACCACGCCGCGAATGGCGGTAATTTTGCCAGTTGCCATGAAAATTCCTCCAGATAAACGAATCGATCGTTTGGCAAGTCAAGAGACTTGCGTTACATGGATTTCAGCGCCTCGGCGCCGCCCACAATATCCAAAATCTCGTTGGTAATGCTCGCCTGGCGCGCCTTGTTGCGCTCCAGGGTTAAAATGTCGACCAGCTCGATGGCGTTGTCGGTGGCGTTGTTCATGGCCACCATCCGGGCGCTGTGTTCGCTAGCCAGGGCTTCGAGCAGGGATTGGTATACCTGCAGTCGGGTGAAGCGCGGCACGATGTCGTTGAGCAGTGCTTCGGCGTTCGGCTCATAGGTGTAGGCCTGTTGTGACGCCTTGATCGAATCAACCCCGCTGACATATTCCGCGCCGGGCATGCCGCTCAGATCGGCCGGCTTCAACGGTAATAACTGGTGAATCACCGGCTGGCGAGTGACCAGATTGACGAACTCGCTGTAACCGATAAAAACTTGATCCACCTCACCGCTGAGCATGGCGTCGATGGCGATGCGGGAGATGGGGGTGATGTCCAGGAACGACGGCGGGTCGGGGATGCGGTCGAAAGTGGCGATGACATTGTAACCGCGCCGGACCATGGCGTCGCGCCCCTTGCGGCCGACGGTGATGACCTTGGCCGGGATGTGCGTCGCGGCCAGGAAGCGCTCGGCGAGCGTGATCATGTTGACGTTGTAGGACCCGGCCAGGCCGCGATCGCTGGTCATCAGCAACAGCCCAATCGTATTTACGCTTTCCCGCGCGGTCATCAGCGGGTGGGTTGTGGCCGATGCGCCGGGCTGGGCGGCCAGGTTCTGGATGATCTCGAACGCCTTGCTGGCGTACTGGCGCGTCGCTTCCGCCTGGCGCTGGGCGCGGCTGGCCTTCGAGGCCGACACAGCCGCCAGCGCGCTGGTCACCTGGGAGATGTTCTTAATGCTCTTAATGCGTTTGTTGAGTTCGCGTTCGGTAGCCATAACGAATTGGGAATTACGAATTAAGAATTACGAATTAGGAATAACGAATGAAAAAGAGGTATTTTGCGGTTGCTTCTTGAAATTCGTTGTTCGTCAATCGTCACTCATCGTTCGTCATTCATTGCTCCAGGTTTGGTTGAATTCAACCACACCCTGCTTGATGCTCTCCTCGATCTTGTCGTTCCAGGCGCCGGTCTCCAGGATCGTCTTGCCGACTTGCGGGTGGGCCGTGTCCATGAAACGCAGGAATTCGGCCTGCCAGCGATTGACCTGCTTGACATCAACATTGTCCAGGTAACCGCGCGTTCCGACGTAGATTAAAAAGACTTCATGGTCCAGGCGAAGGGGCTGGTATTGCGGTTGCTTGAGCATCTCCATCAGCCGCTCGCCGCGGGCCAGCTGGCGCTGCGTCGCCGGGTCCAGGTCGGAACCGAACTGGGCGAACGCCGCCAGCTCGCGATACTGGGACAGGTCGCCCTTCAGCGTGCTGGCCGCCTTGCTCATCGCCCGTCGTTGGGCAGCGCTACCGACGCGCGAGACCGACAGACCGGCGTTGATGGCCGGGCGCTGCCCGGCGTTGAACAGGTCGGTTTCCAGGAAGAGTTGGCCGTCGGTGATCGAAATAACGTTGGTCGGGATGTAGGCCGACACGTCGCCGAGCAGGGTCTCGATGATCGGCAAAGCCGTCAGCGAGCCGCCGGTGCCGGGGATCTTCTTGGCCTCGTACTTGCCTTTGGCCTCTTCGCCCAGTGCTTGCATCCCTTCGTGAATTCGCTCATCGGTCAGGTTACCGAAGTAGACCTTGCCATCGACCCCCTTGGTCTCCTTGGTGACTTCGGTGCCTTTCTCGACGATGACGTATTCATCACGCAGGCGGACGGCCCGCTCCAGGAGCGTGCTGTGGAGTGAGAAGATATCGCCCGGATAGGCCTCGCGGCCGGGCGGGCGGCGCAGGATCAAAGACATTTGACGGTAGGCCCAGGCGTGCTTGGACAGGTCGTCATAAACGACCAGGGCGTCCTTGCCCGCTTCCATGAACTCCTCACCGATGGCGCAGCCGGAATAGGGGGCGAAGTATTGCAGCGGGGCCGGGTCGGCCGCGCCGGCGACGACGACGGTCGTGTAGTCCATCGCGCCGTATTTCTCAAGCGTGGCCACGACCTGGGCCACCTGGCCGACGCGCTGGCCGATGGCGACGTAGATGCAGAGCACGCCCTGGCCCTTCTGGTTGATAATCGTATCGAGGGCGATGGCTGTCTTGCCCGTCTGGCGATCGCCGATGATCAGTTCGCGCTGGCCCCGGCCGATGGGGAACATCGAGTCGATGGACAGGATGCCCGTCTGGACCGGCGTATCGACGCCCTTACGCTCGACGACACCGGGGGCGACGCGCTGCAACGAGCGGCGCTGGTTCGTGCTGATCGGGCCTTTGCCGTCGATCGGATTGCCGAGCGGATCGACGACGCGGCCGATCAGGGCATCGCCGACCGGCACCGAGGCGATATTGCCGGTGGCCCGCACCTGGTCGCCGACCTCGATAGTCGTGTAATCGCCCATGACAACGATACCGACGCTATCGGGCTGGAGGTCGAGGGCGATACCGGCCACGCCGGAACTGAACTCTACCAGTTCGTTGGCGGCGACATCGGCCAGGCCGGAAGCCAGGGCGACGCCGTCATAGACGGCCGAGACCGTACCGACGCTCTGCGAAGCGACCTTGTGGTCAAATTTCTTGATCTGGTCAAGGAGAGAATCAGATATTCGTTGAAAATCCGGGGCAAGGCTTGCCATGCAATCAACCTCCTAGGGTGTCAGTTGTTCAATTCTCAGCCGGTCAGTCCGGCTACGGTAGCGGCGTCGAGTTTGCCGATCGCGGCCACCAGTAATTTTACTGCATTATCGTAATCGTCGCGATGAATAATCGAGCCGTGGCTGTGGATGTGGCGCGCGGGCACGCCAATCACGACGGTCGGGACGCCGGTGCCGTGCAGGTGGATCATGCCACCGTCGGTCGCGCCGCCGGGCATGAACGAAAACTGCACCGGGACGCCGACTTCCGCCGCCGTGTCGATGACCAGATCGCGCAGTTTGATATTCGGGATCATCCGCGCGTCGTAAATCATGACCGTCGGTCCGGCGCCGAGTCTGACGCTCGATTCCTCTTTCTTGATGCCGGGCACGTCCCCGGCGATGTCGGATTCGAGGATGATGGCCACATCGGGATCGACGGCGCGGACGCTGGTCGTCGCCCCGCGCAGCCCGATCTCTTCCATGACGGTTTGTACGCCGTACAGATCGTTCGGATGGCCGCCGTTGTGCTTGTAATGGCGCAGGGCATCGATGACCAGGGCGCAGCCGACGCGGTTGTCAAAGGCCTTGGCCAGGTAAGTCTTGGGGTTGGCCAGGATGACGAACTCGCTGTCGGGGACGACGGGGTCGCCCAGACGGATGTTGGCCGCTTCGACATCGGCCTTGCTCGTCGCGCCGATGTCGATGTACATGTCTTTCTTCTCGACGATCTTGGCCCGTTCGTCGGCCGGCAGCAGGTGGGGCGGCTTGGCGCCGATGACGCCGGTGACATCGCCCTGGCGGGTCTTGATCAGCACCCGTTGGCCGAGGAGGACCTGATCCCACCAGCCGCCGAGTTGCAGGAACTTGATGAAGCCCTCGTCGGTGATGTGGGTGACCATGAAGCCTATCTCGTCCATGTGGCCGGCCAGCATGACCCGCGGCCCTTCGCCCGGCTGGCGGCAGATGAGGCTGCCCAGTTTGTCTTGTGTCAGTTCGCCCAGGGGTTCCATCATCTGGCGGAGGACGCCCCGGATGTCGGTCTCATAGCCGGGCACGCCATGGGCTTCGGTCAATGCTTGCAGGAATTGTTCGGTTTGATCCACGCGGTATTCAGTCCTTCTGGATTGGGTTGTAGCAGGAGACGGATCGTACCTTACCTGTTGGGAATTGTCCAACGTGGCAATCTGGAAAGATTGCGCCAAAAAGTGATTGTGAACCGGGTCACAATCACGGACGAATTATAGACGATCCCAACAACTATCGCCAATTTTGAGGAGAAAATTGGCGATATAATGATTTCAGCGTTTGCGGACAGGATTATGAATTCTGATAATTTAGATTCTACCCATTATGTTGAGCGAACCCCTTTACCGGGTTTGCTCGGATTTCCTCGTATCACCGGTCGTCGCATATCGGTTGTGATTATTGTTAACTAGGACCGTGAGGGGCTTGCAGTTGAAGAGATTGCAGAGGAATTTAATCTGTTTCAAGAAGAGATTCAGGCTGCGTTGGCTTTTTACTGCAGGAATACATAAGAGATTGATCGCTACAATCAAAGAGTGCGAGGCTTTTTTCAAATCGGCTTTGAAGCGCAATTATCTGATTCCGTTTACTTTGGGGAGGAAAGCTAGGCAGGGATCGTTCATCAGATAAATCTTTTTGTCGAAGAGGGCCGAGTTGTCATCATGAATTTATCACTCGTGACAACTCGGCCAAAATCTAAATATTAAAGCTTTACATTTCCTGTGTGCGTATCGGAATGAATTGCCGCTCTCCATTCATTTTCAAGTTCTTTTGCCTGACGAACATAATTTGCGGCCCCTGTCATTCTTGGCATATCTCCCTTTTTAACAGGGTATGTTTCGGCGGGTTTTGATCCGGGTGTGGAGTACCATCTTTGATAGTCAGCAATTAGGGTATCCTTGACGATTCGATAGAATCTTTCTTCTGTCAAGTCTGGTTCATTGTTTCGAAGCAGACTTAGTATGATTGGGGCAAGTGCAATGTGGCAAGAATTTACACCAATGCTACCCCATAGGACATTAGTTTGAGGTTCTTCATATGCCTGGGGGTTAGCACGTCGAACTGCATTCCAGAAATTTATTAATACACGGACAATAACCTCTGTTTTTTGGGTTTTTTGTTGTTTCCTGATTCGTTCGAACTGTCCATCTAAATCTGGTTCGGTTAATATAGGTTTTAGGCTTGTAAAAAAAGCTTGCAATTTTACAGGCCGAGTCACCTTGTCATTCGGCATTTGAATGAGGCCCTTCCATGGAGAATCAGGTCTTTGGTTCATTATCCCTGCGATTCTACTTGCCTCAAACTTCCATGAATCGGATTCTGGCACTACTGTTTGCAGTACCCTTTTCTCTTCTTCGGATAGTTCATCATCATCCAATTTTCTTTGTACCACACGTAGACTCAAATCTGTTCGGACCCTTTTTTGCTTCTCGTTTATTAGCAAGAATTGGGCAATTTCTTCTGCAAGCGATAAACCGTCAAATAACCTAAGGTCAAATGTTAGATTTTCGTCGATGACTGATTGGGCTAATGCGTTTTCTATTCCCAAAAGACGTGTTCCCCCATCAATTATCGATAGCCATCGGTCATTTTGAGGGTTGATACACAAAAGCCCTAGGTTATGATTTTCATCTAGAGGATCAAAATTTATATAACGTTTTAATTGATTTGATCTAGCGTTAGCAGTCATTTCGAAAAGTCTTGGGGGCAGACGCTCCTGAACACAGCGCTCCATGTACTCGGCAATATCGCGACCTCTTTTGCTTCTCTGAGGTTCACTGCGCTGGTAGCCGTTTCCAGAAATATCATCGTAGAAATCAACAAATGCATGATTTACAAGGTCGCCAGCACGCATCGAGACACTAAAAGATCCATCTTGATTTTTCTTTGCAAGCAGAATAAGCGACATCATTGATTTTCCCTCATATAAAAAACTGAATAACAATAATTGCTAGGATTATACATTTTTTTAATGCGCATGTAAAGTGCGCATAATATATTCGTATATATAATGAGAAGTAATTATGCGCATAATTGCTAAACGATTTATATGCGCTTTCTCGCCTATCATGTAAATGGGGGTGCCTAAGCCTTTTGGTCGCGTTAAAATCGAGGCCATATGGAAGTTCAAGGCGGGCAACCCACCGGGCGCCGCTTGTTTGCCCCGCTGCTCATGCTGCTGGTCCTGGTCTTGCTGGCCTACTTCCTGCGCCTCCACAACCTCGACGCCTTCAGTTTCTGGACCGACGAAGGGCTGACGCCGGAGCGTTCCGGCTATCCCGTCGCCCAAATCCTGCGCAACGAGATCCTCATCCAGGGCTTCGTCACCAAAGACACTCACCCGCCGCTCTACTACCTGGTGATTCACGTCACGCGGTCGCTCTTCGGCGAGACCGACTTCGCCTTTCGCTATCCCTCAGTGCTGTTCGGCGTGCTGCTCATCCCGCTCATCTACCAGTTGGCCCGGCGCATGGGCGACCGGACGCTGGGGCTGATCGTCGCCCTGCTGGCAGCCGTCAACCCGCTCCAGGTCTACTACAGCCAGGAAGCGCGGATGTATACGCTGCTGGTGTTGCTAGTGACGGGCATGAGCTATGTCCTCTGGCGATCGATAGAGACCACGGACCATGGACGACGGACGATGCATGTCCTCCCATCGTCGTCTATGGTCTGTCGTCCATCGTTTCTTTTTCGTTACCTGTTGCTTTACATAGCTCTGGCCGCCCTGGCCTTTTACACCCACTACACCGTCGCCTTTCTCATCGCCGTCCAGGCGCTGTTCTGGGCCTGGTTGCTGTGGCGTGCCGGCTTGAGGTGGCTCATCCTCGGCGCGGCCGGGCTGGGTCTCTTGCTGGCGATCCCGCTCGTGCCCTACACCGTCCCGCGCCTGTTTAGCGGCGCGGAAGCCAACTACGCCTATGTCTCGCCGCTGACGATGTTGCAGGATGTCGTCCACTTCTTCAACCTGGGCCTGACGACCGACTTCGACCAGTTCTTCATCAAGGCGCTGGATATCATCGCCCTGGGAACGCTGCTCTTGGGATTGTGGGCGGCGCGGCCGTGGCTGAAGCGCGGGTTTTTATTGTCCTGGCTGCTGGCCGTCGTCCTCGGTCTCATGGTCGGGTCGATCCTCTTCAAGCCCATGTACCAGGGCGTGCGCCACATTATGGCCAGCAGCCCGGCGTTCCTGCTGCTGGTCGGTTTCGGCGTCTGGGCGGCGTGGACCTGGTTGCCGGCCTCGTGGCGGCGCGATCCGTCAGATCGCACCCCTATCGAGGAGGAAACGGATGAGCTTACCGGCTGGTCAGACTGGGTGGCGGCATCACCCCGTTTCAATCCGTTGGCCCTCGTCCTGTTAGGCTTGCTGCTGATCGGCCCGGCGCTCGCCCTGGTGAACCTGTATGAAAACCCGGCCTATGTCAAAGACGACTTCCGGGCGATAATCCGGTATATTGAGGATACGGCCGGCGAAAGGGACACCATCGTCTATAACAATGCCGTCCTGCTGCCACTGCATGAACATTACCGGACGCGTTCGGATATCGATGTGACCGCCTTACCCGTGTACCCGCAATTTGCCAGCGGCGCGGAGCCGGAATTGACGGCTCTGGCCCGTGACTATGACCGCATCTGGTTCATCACCGACCCGCCGGCCGACCGGCGCGACGAGGATAAGCTGATCCAGGGCTGGTTCGAGGACAACCTGCCGACTGTCAGCAACCGCCTCTTCCCGGCGCGCACGACCGAGGCGCGGGTCATTACCTACGCCACGGCCGACCCGCAGCCGGAAACACCGCCCGATGATGCCCATCTGCTCGAACTGGCCTGGGACGGCCTGCCGGAGCTGCGCGGCGTGGCCATCGGCTCCATCCAACCGCTGATCCGGCCGTCGCTCTGGGTGGACCTGTTCTGGCGAGGCGAGCGGCCGCCCGACAACACGCGGTTACGTTTCGGCCTGGCTGGCGCGGACGGCCGGGAATACGCCGCCGAGGATTTCCGCCTGTTGGGTCGCGAACGGACATTGTGGGACGACGCCACCTTCAACCGCCGCAGCTATGATATTTCCCTGCCCGCCGGGTTGCCGCCGGGAACTTACACCCTGCAGGTCGCCCCGGATGGTGGGCCGGCCGCCGACCTGGCCGAGGTGACCGTCGCCGCGACGCCGGCTACCGGGCGCGGCCGCCCGGCAATCGCCTGGGAAAATGGTCTGGCGTTGCAGGGAATTGAATTGTGGGACGACACCGTACTACCGGGCAATAATTTGCCGCTGACACTGGTCTGGCGGACGGGCACGACCGGCCTGGACCTCTCGGAAAGCCGCTACCGGCTGGAGGTCATCGCGCCGGACGGCGAGACGCTGCGGGTGCAGGAAGACAAACCGGGCGCACCGTGGCTGGGGGAAGTCCCCCCGGCGACGGTGTTGCGCGAGCAGACCGGCCTCTACTTCCGGCCGGAAACGCCGCCCGGTGACTATCGCCTGCGCTGGACGCTGCTGGACGGAGCGGCAACAGTCGGCCGTCCGGTCGTAGAGGGCCGCCTCACTGTCGAGGCTTGGCCGCTGGTGACGGAGTTGCCCGCCGCTCAAACTCTCCTTGAGGCTGAACTGGGTCCGGCCATCCGGTTCTACGGTTTCGACCGGGGTGAGATCACAGACGGCGCGCTGCCGCTGACGCTCTACTGGCAGGCAGCGGCTGCCCCCGGCGGGGATTACTCGGTTTTTATCCATCTCGTTGATGAGGCCACCGGTGAGACGGTCGCCCAGGTGGACGGCATCCCCGTCCAGGGGCTGCGACTAACCTCCGGCTGGCGCGCCGGCGAGGTCTTGACCGATCCCTACCGGCTGCCCGTTCCGGCCGAGCTACCGGCCGGGAGATACGCTATCTATGCCGGCCTCTACCGCTCGGAAGACGGCGTCCGGTTGCCGGTGTCATTGGACGGCGAAACTCAGCCCGGCGACAGGTTGCGCTTGCTGACACTGGAATTGCCGGAGGTAATCCCATGAATCGCCAGCGTGTCTTCCTCGGATTGATCCTTCTGGGCTATTTGGTTATCACCCTGGCCTACGGCATCGTGAACCCGCTATTTGAAGCGCCGGACGAGCACTGGCATTACTTCACCGCCGACGCCATCGCCACAACCGGCCGGTTGCCGGTGGTCGAAGAGCCGCCTGATAAATTCCTGGGCCAGGAAGCGGCCCAGCCGCCACTCTATTACCTTATCGGCGCGGCCGTCATCGCGCCTATCGATACCACTGGTGGTCGCGAGGCCATCTGGCTCAACCCCTTCGCCTGGATCGGCGATGCCGACGCGCTGGCCAACGTCAACCGGATGGTTCACACCCCGGCCGAGGCCTGGCCTTGGCAGGGTTATGCCTTGGCCGCCCATTTGTTGCGGATTCTGTCGACCCTGCTGGGTCTGGGCACGCTCTTGGCCATCTTTGGCAGCGGCCGGCTGCTCTGGCCTGAGAGCACCACCCGGCCGCTCATGGCGACCGCGCTGGTGGCGTTTCTGCCGCAGTTCAATTTTATCCACGCTTCGATCACCAACGACACGTTGGTCACATTCCTCTGCAGTTTGGGTCTCTACCAGTTGATCTGGTTGTGGCGGAACCTGGAATCGGGCGTGGTCCTTGAACGGCGACACTGGCTGCGGCTGATTACACTCGGCCTGACGATCGGGCTGGCGGCCTTGAGCAAGAATGCCGGGGCGCTGTTGCTCGTTTATAGCGTTGGTTTCCTGCTGATCCTGGCCGCGCGTGACGGCCGGCACCGCCAACTCCGGTCGCTGGCGACACTGGCCGGCTTGCCGGTTTTGGTGGCGGTGCTCGTTGCCGGCTGGCTGTGGTTGCGGAATATGCGTCTGTATGGCGATTGGACGGCGGCCAACCAATTTATCGCCATCGCCGGCGGTGACCGGGGCTATAACTTGTGGCAGGTATTGGGCGAGTCTGACGGGTTACTGTTGTCGCTGGTGGGAGTATTCGGCTGGTTTAACCTGAAGCCGCCGGTATGGGTGTACGTGATTTGGGGGACGGTCTTTGTCTTGGCCTTTATCGGCGGTCTGAGCTGCGCCCTCCGTGCCTGGCGCGCCGGTGACCGGCCGGCCGGTATGGCGATCCTGCAATCGGAATGGTTTCTGGCTTTTCTGCTGGCCGGGTGGGTGGGGCTGGTCTACGCCGGACTGGCCGCCTTCATGATGCGCACCGAAGCTGCCCAGGGGCGGTTGCTCTTCCCGGCCATCTTGCCGCTGGCATTGGGCATGGCCTGGGGGCTGGCCGGATGGGGACGCTGCACGCCCAGGACGCTGGGGTCCATCAACCGCCGACTGTCGCCGCTGGTCGTGCTCGCTGTTTTAGCCACATCGATCTACTGCCTGTGGTTCGTTGTCCGTCCCACCTATCAACTCCCGGCAACGGTTGATCTTATCCCGGAATCGGCCCAGCCGGTCCTCGACGAATTGGTCGAGCGAGGTCAGGGATTGTCCTTGTTAGCCGCCGAAGTGGAGACGGATACGGTTCGGCCGGGGGACATCTTCTGGCTGACGCTTTACTGGCAGGCCACTGAAATTCCGGCCGAACCGCCGGAGTTCGTCCTGGAGTTGTTCGGTCGCGATGTAACCCGAATCGCCAATCTGCACAGCTATAACGGCCGCGGCCTCTACCCGGCCACCCTCTGGGCACCGGGCGAGGTGATCGCCGATCGTTTCGCAGTGCGGATCGACCCTCTGGCCGCGGCGCCGGTCCTCGGCCGGGTCTTCGCCCGCATCGAAGGCGGCGAGCCGGGTATCGAGGTGGCCACGGTTAAGGTCGCTCCTGAACAAATCCCTGGCGAGCCCGATGTTCTGCTGGCGGAAGTGGGAGATCATATCGCTCTGGCTGATGTGCGGATCGTGCCGGAGCAGGCTCGCGCGGGTGAGACCGTGCGGCTCAGCGTGCAGTGGTATGTGCCGCGCGGCAAACCGGATCAGGATTACACGACCCTATTGCATTTGGGGCAACCCGACCGGCCGCCCCTGGCGACCGGCGATCACCCCCCGCTACGCGGTGATTATCCGACCCGAGCCTGGGGCAATGGTGAAACCATCGATGATTCCTACACGCTGAACATCCCCACCGATTTGGAACCCGGCCGCTACCCGGTGTGGATCGGTATGTATGACCCGGCCACAGGCGAGCGGCTGACCCTTAAAGTCGGCGGCGTACGCCAACCGAATGATGTCTTTCTGGCCGGCTGGGTCGAGGTCGTGAGGTAATTTGGGCGTGGCCAAGGCCGGCGGCCGCGATCCCCGCAGCCATCTGCTCCCCCTGGCTCTGTGGACGATTGCCTGGGGGTTTTTCTTTATCACTTTGTTGTCAGGTGTCGATCGTTTGCCCAACGGCGACTTTGCCGGGCAATTCCATGCTTTCGGTCTCTTTCAGGCACGGGAGGTGGCTGCCGGTCGCCTTCCGCTCTGGTCGCCCGGTAGTTTTGGCGGGTTTCCGTTCGCCGCCGACACTCAGGCGGCCGTTTTCTACCTTCCGCGCTGGGAGACCCTATTGCTCAGCCTGCCTTGGCGGTTCCCCTATTATGCCCTGACCGTTGAAGCGCTGGTCCATATCTGGCTGGCCGGGATTTTCACCTATTTCCTGGCCTTTGACCTGACGTCTCGCCGTGGCCCGGCCCTCCTAGCCGCGCTGGCATTCGGCCTGGGCGGTTACCTGGTATCGTATCCCGTGCAACAACTGGCCATCCTTGAGACCATGACCTGGCTGCCGCTGGTGTTGCTGTTGCTGCGCCGGGGGGTTGCGGCCGGTCCCGATATCCGTTACCTGGTGGCCGCGGGGGTGGTCCTGGGGCTGGCGGCGCTGGCCGGCCACCCGCAAAGCCTGCTCCACGCCGCCTATCTGGCCGCCGCCTACTACCTGTTTCTGACCCGGCGAGCACGGTGGCGCTGGACGGGGGTGGTGGGGTGGGGTTTGTTGCTGGCGGTAATCGCCGCCGGCACGGCCGCTGTAGCCCTGTTGCCAGCCGCTCGCTACGCCGCCGAGACCACCCGGACGGCCGCCACCTACGACTATGTCTCCAGCGGTTTTCCGATGGTCGATTTTCTCCAGGTCGTTATTCCCGGCGCGTTGACCGTCTGGTCGCCGCAGTACGTGGGCCTGACGGCGGCTGTGCTGGCCGCTCTCGGCTGGTTCGGTCGCCGGCGGGCGGGGGACGATCAGGCTCGAAGTGAAATCTTCTTTTGGAGCGCGGTAGCGTTGGTGTCAGCCTGGCTATCGCTTGGCGACAACGGCATCCTTTTTGAACTGGTTTACCGGATCGCACCCGGGTTTACCCTGTTCCGGCAGCAGGAACGGCTTGCCGGGCTGTTTAGCCTCAGCCTGGCATTGCTGGCAGCGCAGGGGTTGGCGCTCTGGCTGCGAGCCGGCGCAGCAAAGCGTATTTCCGATGGTCCTCTGCCGGTCGGGCGAGCGATCCTCATGATTGCCGCGTTATTGTTGATCGCCGCAGTCACCCTCGTCGCCGCTCGATCGCTGGCTGTCGTGGGATGGTGGCTGATCTGGCTGCGCCAGCTTGTTGTGCTTGGCTTGATCGCGTCGGTCATGCTGGCGTGGCGCGACCGGCCGCGACTGGCGGTGGCTGCCCTGCTCCTCTTGTTGGCCGGCGATCTGTTCTTGTCGACCCGGCCGGCGATGGGACTCGTCCGGGAATCACCGGCCGTCTTTTGGCCGCAACCTGACTGGATGAGCCGTCTCCAAGCTGATAAGCCCGGTCGGGTCGATTCGCAAAATTTGTTCGTTGCCAACATAGGTGAGATTTACGAATTGGCGGATATCCGCGGCATCAGCCCCCTCAAACCGGAGGTCGTGGAGCGATACGAGGCGCTGCCCCGCCACTTGCGCTGGCAGTTGCTGAATGTGACCCATGTCATCGCTCCGGAGAAACTGGAGGATGGGCTGACGTCAATTACACCTGTCGATGAAAGTATTATCCCCGGCGAAACGGTGGCCGCCACGCTCTATCGATTTGAAGACGCCTTGCCGCGCGCCTGGCTGGCCACCGAGGTATTGGTTGCCGACGATACCGACGGGGCGATGACCCTTTTGCAAAACCCGGATTTCGACCCCAACCGGCAGGTCGTCCTGCTGCGACGCGACGCGGCCGTCGCCGGAACCATTTCGCCGGTCGAGAATCCGGGCAATGTGCAGATCGAGACACGGCCGGGGGGCGATATAAGCCTCACCGTTGAAGCATCATCCCCCGCCGTGCTGGTGGTCAGCGAGTGGTACCGTTCGGGCTGGCGGGCGCAAACGATAGGTGGCGACTCCAGGCCTTTGCTCCTGGCTAACGGCGGCTTGCAAGGACTTACCTTGCCCGCCGGGAAGCATGAAATACTGTTGCAATACCGGCCATGGGAAGTTCCGGCCGGGTTCGCCCTGTCATTGGTCACATTGCTCGTCGCCATCTCTCTGGTTGCGCGCCGGCGACCGACGGTTCCCTTCGGCTCTCTGGCCGGTGGTAAAACCATGCCGGCGAACGCGGTGATACGGGCACCGGCAGTCCGTTGCACCCCCATCCGGACCGCGGAACGCTGGATCCTCATCTTCATTCTCCTGGCCGGCTTCGGCCTGCGGGCCTATCGACTTGGCTACCAGGAACTTCGCGGTGACGAGGCGTTCAGTTATAACTTCTCCCAATTAGCGTTGAACGAGGTCATACCGGAGCTTGTCGACCAGGGGGATCCTCATCCACCGCTTCACTACCTGCTCCTCAATATCTGGGCCGGCGCGGTCGGTGTCAGTGAATTCGGTTTGCGTTACCTATCTGTCCTCGCCGGGACCCTGCTGCCGGCAGTCCTGTATGCTCTAGGCCGGCGCATGGATGGACGATTGACCGGACTGATCGCGGCGGCGCTTGCGGCAATCGCTCCGGGCCTCATCTGGTTGGGTCAGGATGTGCGCAACCAATACGTCTTGGTGATGTTATTTTCATCGCTGGCCACGCTGATACTGATCGCCTCGCCGCGCAAGCATGCCGCCGGCTACTGGCTTCTCTATCTCACGACCTGCGTTCTTACCGTTTACAGCCATTATTTCGGAGCCTTTGCCCTCCTGGCGCATGGATTCTACCTTGGGTTAACCCCGGGCCGGCGACGCGATATCGTCGCCTGGATCGCCTGCGGGCTGGGCACGATGTTGCTCCTCGCCCTATGGCTGGCCGGTTCGACGCAATCGCTCTTGCAAGCTGGGCAGTTGAGTGATCCGTCCCGCCCGGAATTGGCGCGCCACTTGACTCTAGTCGGCCGCGATCTGACCGTTGGCCAGACGCTGGGTCATTCACTTGATCGCTGGTTGTTCTTGGGTGGTTTGGGTCTCGTGCTGCTTGGCGGCATCGCGCTGGGGAGATCGCGCCGTTCAAATTGGGCATCCATGCTATTAGCCTGGTTGGCGATCGGCGTTTACGCCATCTACCTCATCCGGTTCAGCCGGGGAACCTTCAATGCTTTCTACGGCAGCATTGTCGCCCCGCCGTGGTGGTTACTGTTCAGTACCGGACTGGTGTGGTTATGGCGGCAAGGACGGTGGCGGCGAGTGATGGCCGTTCTCGCGCCGGCGGCGCTGGGCTTGGCCATCCTGGTTGCGTTAGGCCATTCCTACAACGATCCGCGCTATAGCCGCACCATCGGTTACCGCGCCGCAGCCGCACACCTGGCGGAACGCGCTGGGCCGGACGACCTGTTCATCGTGCCTTCCCCTGATCCGGTCTGGGACTACTATCTGCGCGAAAGTGACCTGCCTCGCGTCTTGTTGCCGGCCACATTCGGCGAGACGGCGACCGAGACCGAGGCTGCCCTGGAAACTTTGGCCGATGCGCACGACCGGCTGTGGTTCGTACCGTATGCGGGTTGGGATCGGGAGGATGTCGTCGCTCGCTGGCTAGACTACCACATGCTGCATGAAGAGCAAACCATGCAAGTCCGGACAGATCTGCGCGCCTACCGGTCTCTGGCCTCGGTCCGGGCGATTATGAGACCTGTCGCCCAACGTGTTGGTGACGGCATCGAAATGGCCGGCGCTTACCTCACGGTAGACGGCCGACCACCGGAGGCCGGCGAGCCTGTCCGGCTCAATCCCGGCGCAAAGGTCGAAGTGACTTTCTTGTGGGCGGCTACCGGGCCAACCGACCGCTCGTATACCTCCTTCGCGCATTTGCTGGATGAGGCGGGTAACCTCATCGCCCAGCACGACGGCATCCCGGTCGAGGGAACGCGGTCCACGACGACTTGGGTGGAGGGCGAACAATTGCTGGACCGCCATAGCCTGGTCGTGCCGGAAGGAGTTATTGGGCCGGTGTTGCTGGTTGCCGGTCTTTATGACACCGAGACGATCGAACGGCAGACATTTGAAGATGGCCGGACAGCGTGGCCCATCGCCACTTTTTTGGTCGGCCCGGCCGAGTAACACACTGGAAAGCCGGCCAGACCGTACGAAGGCTCATTTTATAGTTGCACATGGCTTGGGTATACTTACGGCCAATCAGGAGCGAGACATGCAATTCGGGTTATTCGAAGAAAGGCCAAAATACTACGCCACCCTGGCCGACCTGGTGGCCGACATGATGAAGCTGGAGGATGACCCGCTCTTTCCCGCGGGCACGAATATGGTCATCTATCGCGGCAACCCGGCCGCCAAGCTGATGATCATTGGTGAAGCGCCGGGGACCGAGGAAGATCGGCAAGGCAAACCCTTCGTCGGCCGCTCCGGCCAGTTACTCGACCAGATTCTCCAATCGGTCAACTTCGACCCTGAACAGCATGTTTTCATCACCAACGCTGTCTTTCGCCTACCACCCGGCGACGACGGCAAGCCGTTACGCAAGCCAACTTCCGACGAGATCGTCTACTACAAACCCTATCTGTTAGAGATCATAAGGCTGGTCAATCCGGTCATCATGCTCCTGACCGGCAATGTGGCCACCGAATCCCTGCTGGATTTGACCGGCATCACCAAGCTGCGCGGGCAGTGGTTTGAATGGAACGGCCGCTGGGCTATGCCCATCTTCCATCCGGCCTACCTGCTGCGCAACCCCTCCCGCGATCCGGGCAGCCCCAAAGCGCTCATGTGGCAGGACATCCGCGAAGTGCGGCGGAAATATGATGAACTGGTGGCTGGTTAGGTGATCGATTGCCCGGCTAAGCGCCGCAGATAGCCCACGACGCACAGGATAATCAACCCCAGGTAGCCCAGAACGACCGACCAGATGTGAAACGCGACCCGCCAGTCGTTGGCTGGGAGTATAAATTGCATGCCGATGACGACGGCTGTATATACCAGGCCATAGGTTAGGATGGTTCGTTTCAACCCACGCAGGTTGGCGTCCCGGTCGATAAGGATCAGGGGCACGATAACCAAACAAGACCAGTAAGCGGCCATACCCACCTGGCTGGCATCGGGGTTGCCCCAAGGCGAATTACCGATGGAGAACCACTCAACCATTAAACCCATGATGGTCGCCAGCCCCAAAGTGACCAGAAATGCTGATCGCCGTGACAGAACCCGGAAGAACAGCAGGATCAGGAAGAACCAGCCGGACAGATACAGGGCGTTAAAAAACATGGAGCCATAGAGATTGGCCCAATCGCCACGAATAAAAACGGAGTACTGTAGCTCGCCGACGGCCACCGTCAGCACGCCGATAACGACAAACGAGAACCAACGAACAACTGCAGCCAACATCGGGGCCATTCTTACCGTTTAAATGACAACGGACAACCCCCTATACGTTTGGCGGCTTAAAAAAGTTCCGGGTTAGCGGCCACCCATTCGTAAAGCTTGCGGATCCCCTCACGTGGGGAGACCCGCGGCCGCCAGCCCAGCAGCGCCTCGGCGCGCCGGATGTCGGCCACGAACACTCGCTGGTCGCCCGGCCGCCACGGCCCATAGGACACCGGCACCGGCCGCCCGGCCAGTTCTTCCAGCAGCGGTCCGAACTCGGCCCAAACCGATAGTGTGTTGGCCGGGCCGCCACCCAGATTGAACACCTCGCCACGCAACTCATCCATGCGCTCGATGCCCGATTGGTAAGCGTCGATCAGGTCGTCGATATAGAGGACATCGCGCACCTGCATGCCATCGCCGTAGATAGCGATCGGCCGGTTCAATACGGTGGCGATGACGAAATGGGCTACCCAGCCCTGATCCTCGACGCCGAACTGTCGCTGCCCGTAAATGCATGATTGGCGAAAGACGAGCGTTCTTAGGCCGTAGATGCGGGCGTAATCGCGGGTGTACTGGTCGCCTGTCCCCTTGGAACAGCCGTAGGGGGAGTGAAAGTCCAGTGGGAAGCTCTCCGGGATGCCGTCGGGGTGGTCGGCGTAAGCATAGCGATTCCCGACCCGGATGATACCCACCGTTTCCATGCCGCCGTAGACCTTGTTAGTCGAGGCGTTGAGCACCGCCGCGCCCGGCGCGTGGTGGCGCACCGCTTCCAGGACATTGAAGGTCCCCAGGGCGTTGATCTCAAAGTCTTCGCGCGGGTCGTTGACGGATTGGGTGACGGCCACCTGTCCGGCGAGATGCAACACGACGCCCGGCTGGGCCTCTTGCACGGCCGTCGCGAGGTGGTCATAGTCGCGGATATCGCCCCGGATGATGCGGAGTTGTTCCGCGCCGTGGCGTTCTTGGAGCCAGTGCAAATTGGATTCGCCGCCCTTGCGGCTCAGATTGTCGTAGATGGTGACCGTGTGGCCGGTGGACAGGAAACGGTCGGCACTATTGCAGCCGATAAACCCGGCGCCGCCGGTGATTAAAACATGGTTATTATCCATATGATTCTTTATACAGAGGTTCGCCCTTCAATCCGCAATCGATGGGGCTTCTGGCTGCGGCACCTGCTGGCGAAGCCAGGCGCAGTAGTCCGGTTGGACGCCAAAATCGACGGTTAGTAACAAAGCGTCTTCGCCGGTGTCGCGATAGTAACCTCGGCGCGCGCCAACTTCTTCGAAGCGAAACTTGGTATAGAGATTGCGGGCCACCCGGTTACCGCGACGCACTTCAAGGGTAACCAGCAAGGGTGCCATCTCGCACGCCAGCAGGAGCAGATTGAGCAACAGCCATTCTCCCAGGCCGCGGCCGCGCTGGTCGGGCCTGACGGCAATGGTGCTGATGTGGACCTCGCCGGCGATGAGCCAAAAACCGGCGTAGCCGATGACTTCCTCGGCCGCGCCGGTATTTTCAATCAACACCTGATAATGAGCCAGCGGGTTGCCGGTCAACTCTTGAATGTAAAGCTGCTCCGTCGCCGGAGTAGGAAAGGATTCCCGGTCGACGGCCAGCACAGCCGGGATGTCGGCCACGGTCATCGGCCGCAGGTGATAGGGCGGGGGTAGAGCCAGCATGGGGTGTCAGTCGCGCCGGTTAGCCGGGTTCGCGCAGGTAAAAAGGAGCTAATGTATCGGCGTTGCTGACCTTCTTGGCTTTGAGTCGCTGGTGGCCAATTTCGGCCAGGACGGCGGCGCGTCGCACAGACCCGGCCGGCGAAATGATCGTGGCCGATCGATTAGCCCGGCGGATGAGCTTGGCCGACCCGGTCGATATCTCCCCGGCAAAGGCTACCGGCACTTGCAGACGGACGAGTAATTCGTCCCAATTGGTCAATACAGGTTCATCGCCGGCCTCCCAGCCCTTTTTATCCGACCACTGGTATTGACCGGCCCACAGGCGCGTCCGGCCTGCTTCGGCCAGCACGACCAGATCGGTATCAAGGCGGCGGACGGCCGAGGCGACAATATCCAGTGTCGGCACCCCGATCAGGGGCAGGCTGTGCCCCAGGGCAATCCCCTTGGCCAGGGCGAGGCCAACGCGCAGGCCGGTGTAGGAACCGGGACCGATGGCCACGGCCACGGCTTGCAGATCGGCCGCCGCGACGCCGGTGCGGTTCCAGAGTTGGGCCACTGCCGGCGCCAATTCGACCGTCTGGGTCCGGCGGCTGCGCCAGCCATATTCGGCCAGCACCTCGGCCCCGTCGTGCAGCGCCAGGCCAATCCAGTTCGTTGCCGTGTCAATGGCCAGGATCATAGTGCCTCATACGCCGAAGGCGTTCTTGCGAAAATCTCCTAAAAGCGTGGTCGAGCGCGGCCCGGAGGCGTTGAAACGCAGTCGCCGCCGCGTGGGGGTCTCGTAGACCAGCGCGATCCATAACCTGTCTTCCGGCAACATCTCTACAATATGTTCCGGCCACTCGATCATTACCGCTGCGTCGCTGTCAAGAATATCCTCTAACCCAACGGTCATGATGTCCGTGACCCGCTCCAGCCGGTAACAGTCGATATGATACAGGATGCAACCGTCATGGGGACGTGGATATTCATTGACGAGCACGAAGGTCGGACTGGTGGCGCGGATAGGACTACCCCAGCCGCGGCCGATTCCGCGGGCGAGAGCCGTCTTGCCCGCGCCAAGCTCGCCGGACAGGCAGACCACGTCCCGTGGTTCCAACAACTCGCCCAGACGGATGCCCAGTCGCTCTGTCTGAGCCACGCTGGTGCTTAGAAAATCCAGTGTTCGATCGTCAAGAATCGCCATGATTGTCGCGTTCACTGCCCCTGAATGGCGGGTAAGTGATTATTATACTTTCATGGTATGATAGATGCACCTGTTGAATGAGGCTGGCAGGGCTTTTCAGTGTTTGAATTCCAAGTCCTGGCCGGGTCCGTTCCGGCCAAGTTGAAATCGATCACTAGAGGATAAAATGCACTCAATCGCACAAAATAAGAAAACTTTGGCCAGTGTAA
>Ga0114939_10000426_pt1 | contig 35429 bp, 30 predicted proteins | sample AshMeaCrysSpring_FD_87196 | JGI IMG/M metagenome (GOLD analysis project Ga0114939, IMG submission 87196) | Groundwater microbial communities from Big Spring, Nevada to study Microbial Dark Matter (Phase II) - Ash Meadows Crystal Spring | ecosystem: Environmental > Aquatic > Deep subsurface >...
ACGCCGAGCAGCGCGGGCGAGAGATTGGTGCCGAAATAGGCGAGCCACTTGCCGAAGAAGCCGCTGGCCGCGGCGGTGTCGGGGATCATGCGCAGGCCGCTGCCCGCCGCAAGCTTGGCCAGCCCGCCACCGAGCGCGGCCAGGCCGAGCAGCTTCACGCCCTGCGACGGGTTGTCGCCGGCCTTGAGCACCTCGGCCGCGGCCACGCCTTCGGGGAACCGCAGGTTCTGCTCGACGATCAGCGAGCGGCGCAGCGGCACCGAGAAGAACACGCCGAGGATACCGCCGAGCCCGGCGATCGCCAGCACCCACGTGTACCGGAAGTCGGTCCAGTGGCCGAGGATGACCAGCGCAGGAATCGTGAAGATCACGCCGGAAGCGATCGACGAACCCGCAGAGGCGCCCGTCTGCACGATGTTGTTCTCGAGGATGGTGCTGCCGCCCAGCACCCGCAGCACCGCCATCGAGACCACTGCGGCGGGAATCGCCGAGGCAATGGTCAGGCCGGCGAAGAGTCCGAGGTAGGTGTTGGCCGCGGCCAGCAGCACGGCCAGCAGGATCGCCAGGACGATGGCGCGCGCCGTGAGTTGGGCTGGCGCGGCTAGGGGCTCGGTCATGCGGGGTGTCCGGCGTAGAAGTTGGGGCATTATGTCACGGTCGCTTGACGGGTCACCTCGCATGCGAGTACATCGCAGTCCATCCGGTCGCGCAGACGATCCGGGATATATAGAACAGAGCACTTTCAGCGGGAGATTCTATGATTCGTTGCACCACCGGCGCTGCGCTCGTCGCGGCGATCACCGCCATTCTTGCCAGCTCAGCCGCCTACTCGCAGAGCGCCGTCGGACTGGACCGCAGCCAGGCCCGGATCGCGCGTGCGGATGCCGGCATGCCTTTGACGGCCGCCTCGAAGGCCGCGCCGCAGGCCATCGTCAAGGGCTATCTGCAGGCCAACGGCCGCGGCGCCGATGTGTTGGCCTCGCTGCGCGTGGGCACGAGCAGCGTCTCGCCCCACGGCGTCGCGCACGTCCGCATGGAGCAGCAGATCGACGGCCTCACCGTCCACGGCGCGTATGCGAAGGCGGCCGTGAACGCGAAGGGCGAACTGGTGCAGGTGATCGATCGGCTCGCGGCCGTCGCGTTGGTGCAACCCAGCCGCATCGACGCCGATCAGGCGCTGGCGGCGGCGATGCAGAAGCTCTATCCCTCGCAGGCTGCGGCCTATCGCGCCGCGGCGGTGAAGGGCAACACCACCGAATATGCCGGCGGCGCGTTCTTCCATCGCGGCCCGTCGGTGACCGCCGTGGTGCTACCGCTCGATAACGGCACGCTGGCGCGCGGCTGGGTCGTCGAGACCTGGACGGCCAGTGACAACCAGCTGAAGCACACGGTGGTGGACGGTAACGGCCAGGTGCTCGACGTCGAGTCGCGCACGAACACGGACAGCTACAAGGTCTTCGTCGAGGATCCGCTCAAGGGCGGGCAGACGGTCATGAACGGTCCGGGCGCCGGTAATGCGCAGTCACCCAGCGGCTGGCTCTCAGGCGCACAGACCACGTTCAACATCCAGGGCAACAACGTCCGGGCGTACCTCGATACCGACGCGAATAACGCAGCGGATTCCGGCGGCACGGCGGTGACCACTGGCGAATTCCTGGCGACCGCGGACCTGGGCGCGCAGCCTTCGACGACCGGCAACAAGGCCGTCGCGGTGCAGAACCTGTTCTATCTGAACAACTATGTGCACGACCGCCTGTACGTGCACGGTTTCAATGAAGCCAACGGCAACTTCCAGACCAGCAACTTCGGTAAGGGCGGCCTCGGCAACGACCCGGTGAGCGCCGAAGCGCAGGACGGCAGCGGCACCGACAACGCGAATTTCTCCACGCCCAGCGACGGCAGCGCGCCGCGCATGCAGATGTACGTGTGGAACTCGAACCCGCAGGGACTCGTGACGGTGGGCGTGGCCAACTATGGCGCCTATCCGTCGGCGTTCGGGGCGGCGCTGACCGCGACCGGCGTGAGCGGCGCGCTGAAGGTGGCCAATCCGGTCGACGCGTGCACGACCTTGCCGGCGGGCTCGCTGACGAACAATGTCGCGATCGTCGACCGCGGCACCTGCGACTTCACGGTCAAGGTGCTCAACGCGCAGAACGCGGGTGCGAAGGCCGTGATCATCGCCAACAACGTGCCTGGCGGCGCGTTCACGCCCGGCGGTACGAACCGCAAGATCAAGATTCCGTCAGGCATGGTGACGCAGGCCAACGGCGTCACGCTGAAGGGTGCCGACGGCAGCAATGCGGTGCTCAAGGCAAATGTCAACGCGCTGCAGATCGACGGCGACCTCGACAGCGACATCGTGTACCACGAGTACGGCCACGGCCTGACCTGGCGCATGATCGGCAGCATGAGCGGCCTGTTCGCGGGCGCGATCGGCGAAGGCGCGAGCGACGTGCTCGCGTTCCTGATCAATGGCGACGACAGCATCGGTGAGTACGCGATGAACGATCCGATCGGCATCCGCACGACGCCGTATGCGTCGGCCAAGAAGACGCTGAAAGATTGGACGGCCAACCAGGTACACACCGACGGCGAGATCTACGCGGCCGCCATGTGGGAGGTGCTCGAGGGATACCAGGCGGCCGGCCAGACGGCAGACGACGTGCTGGGCGACTTCGTTGACGGCATGAACTACACGCCGGCGGCCCCGAACCCGCTGCAGATGCGTGACGGCATGCTGACCTCGGTGGGCAGCGTGACCACCCGTGGCTGCGCGGTCTGGAGGGGCTTCGCCCTGAAGGGCATGGGCCAGGGCGCCGCGATCACGGTCTCGCGCCGCGGCGCGGTGACGTTCACCGAGTCGTTCACGTTCCCGGCCGCGTGCAACTGATCGGCGCGCTCCATCCCTGAGAGGGGTTGAGAAAAGATGCCCGCGAGCGAACCTCGCGGGCATTTTCTTTTGCACCTCTCCCGCTCGCGGGAGAGGTCGCGCGACAGCGCGGGTGAGGGCATTGGCTGTGCTGTCACCGCAAGGCAACGCCGAAGCAACGCCAACGCCAGCGATCCGACGATGACCCTCACCCGGCCTGTCGGCCGACCTCTCCCACGCGCACGTGGGAGAGGTGAAGAGCGCTACCAACCGCAGGTCTGGCCCTTGTTCTGCTGCTTGAGCCAGCCCTGCAGCGGCGCGAAGTACTCGATGATCGCCGAGCCGTCCATCTGCCGTGTGCCGGTCAACTCGTACAGCGTGTCCTGCCACGGCTGGCTCGCGCCCTTCTCGAGCATGGCCGCGAACTTCTTGCCGGCCTCCTGGTTGCCGTAGATCGAGCACTCCGACAACGGGCCCTTGAACCCGGCCGCTTCGCACAGCGCCTTCTGGAACTGGAACTGCACGATGAACGACAGGAAGTAACGCGTGTACGGCGTGTTGCCCGGGATGTGGTACTTGGCGCCCGGGTCGAAGTCGGCCTCGGTGCGTTCCACCGGCGGACGGATGCCCTGGTACTTCTCGCGGATCGCCCACCACGCCTTGTTGTAGTCGTCCGGCTTCACCTCGCCCGAGAACACCTGCCAGCGCCACTCATCGATCATCTTGCCGAACGGCAGGAACGCGATCTTCTCCAGCGCCATCTTCATCTGCCGGTTGATCAGCGCTTCCTGGCTGGGCTCGGCCGCCGCAGGGACGAGGCCGATCTTCTCCAGGTACGCCGGCGTCATCGACAGCGTGACCGTGTCACCGATCGCCTCATGGAAGCCGTCGTGCGCGCCGTTCTGGAACATGAACGGCTGGTCCTTGTACCAGAGGAAGTAATAGACGTGGCCGAGCTCGTGGTAGATGGTGCGCAGTTCCTCGAGCGTCGGTCGCGTGCACATCTTGATGCGCACGTCCTCCTTGCCATCCATGTGCCACGCGCTCGCGTGGCACTGCACGTTGCGGTCGCGCGGCTGCGACAGCATCGACCGTTCCCAGAACGTCTCCGGCAGCGCGGGGAACGCGATGCTCTTGTAGAAGTCTTCCGCCGACTTCGTCATCCGCACCGCGTCGTAGTTCTGCGCGACCAGCTGCGAATCGACGTCGAGCTGGCTCACGCCCGGGTACGGCTCGAAGATCTCGTAAGCCGCATCCCACTGCTGCGCCCACATGTTGCCGAACAGGTGCGCAGGGATCGGCTTGCCGGCGGGCACCTTGTCCTCGCCATACTTCGCCGCAAGCCGGCCACGCGCATAACACTGCAGGTCCCTGTAGAGCGGCTCGACCTGCTTGTAAAGCCGCGCGGCTTCCTGCGTGAACTCGTCTGCCGGCATGTCGTAAGCCGAGCGCCACATCGCGCCCAGGTCCTTGTAGCCGAGCGTCTGCGCGCCTTCGTTCGCCAGCTCGGTGAAGCGCACGTAATCGGAGCGCAGGCCGCGCGCCTGGTCGTGCCAGCCTTTCCAAGCGTCGAGCAACTCGTCGTAGTCGCGGCTCTTCTCGAGCACGGCCTTGAGCTGCACCTCGTCACGGCAGTCCTTGCCGCCGTCCTTGCAGTACTTTGCCTCGCCGTACTTGGCCTCCATGCCCGCCATGATCTTCGCGAGCTCCGCGCGCTTGGCGGGATCGTCCGGGGCGGGCGCCGACACGCCCTGGCGCAGCAGGTCGATCGTGCGGCGAGAGGCCGGGCTCATGGGCTGTCCGTCGAACTTTTTCGATTCCTCGACGGCGCGGCTGAACGACTCGAGGAGGCGCTCGTTTGCGCGCGCGGTGAGCAGCTGGGTGTCGACCGTGATGTAGGTCGCCTGCGTCCAGCCCGCGGCATTGAGCTCCAGCGCGATGTCGCCGAATTCCTTGTTCAGGCGCGCGACGAATTCGTCCGCCGTCTCTGCCGCCGCGCTGCAGAGCGGGGCTGTCGCGAACAGCGCTACTGCAACGGCTGCGCCGATGCGCGAACATGCGCGATCGAGGCGCGAAGCCGGGAGAACCGCGCCGGTGGTGTTCATCGTCATGTCGAGAATCTCCGAATGAGCAAAAAAAGCGCCGGGCGGCGGACTCAGTCCAGTCCGACCTTGGTCTCGACGCGGTAGCTGAAGAGGTCCGAGTTGTAGCGCGCCACGAGATGATCCTGCAATCGGCCGTTGGCGTCGTAGGAAAAGCGGACGAGCTTGAGCAGCGGCTTGCCGCTCGGCACGTCCAGCGCGCGCGCCACGTCGGGCGCCGCGCCTTCCGCGCTCAGGAAGCGCTCCATGCGCGCGATGCGGAAGCCGTAGCGCTCGAACAGCGTGAGGCGGCTCGCGCCCTCGAAATCCTTCTTCGGCATCGAGGCCGAGAACTTCGGCGTCCAGGAAACGTAGTGCGCGAACGGCTGGCCGCGCGCGCTGCGCACGCGCACCAGCTGGCAGACGCGCGTCGACGCGCCGATGCCAAAGGCCTCCTGCAGGTCGGGCGGCAGCACGGCCATGCGTTTCTGCAGCACCGTGAGCGTGGTGCCAGGTCCCAGGTCGCCGAGGCTCTCGGTATTGGAACCAAGCGGCGCGACGATCGGCTCGGTGCGCTCCGGGTGGCTGACGAACGTGCCCTTGCCGCGGTGACGCACGACCAGCCCCTTCGCCGCGAGCTCCACCAGCGTGCGGCGGGCCGTGATGCGCGAGACGTCGAAGCGGTCCGAGATCTCCTTCTCGGACGGCATGCGCGAGCCGTGCGGGATCAGGCCCTTCACGATCGCGTCGTGCAGGACCGTGAACACCTGGAAATAGAGCGGGGACGGCGACTCGGCGTCGATGAGGTCGCGATTGAGCGCGGTGAGCGCTTCTGCACCCCCGGCGCGCTTCATCGTCCTGGCGCTCCGTCTCCGTGACACGTGGTCCCTATCAACGCCGCACCTCTTCGGCGCCGTGCATCCAGCGCACGAGCAGTCCCGAGAGCGTCCACAGCACGATGGCGAACGCGAACAGCGTGCCCGCCAGTCCACCGAAAATCGCGAGCTCGCCGAGCGATTCGGCATAGGAGCCGATGATGCCGGCCAGCCAGTTCGCGACGAAGTTGATCAGGAACCACACGCCCATCATCAGCGACGCGAGGCGCAGCGGCGCCAGCTTCGTCACCATCGAGAGGCCGACGGGCGAGATGCAGAGTTCGCCGGTGGTGTGGAAGAAGTAGGCGATCACCAGCCACCACATGCTGGCCTTGGCGTCGCCGCCGTGCGATTCGAGCGCGGCGCCGACCATCGCCAGGAAGCCGATGCCGGTCAGCACCAGGCCGAGCACCATCTTCTTCGGCGTAGCGGGATTGCGGCCCTGCTCGCCGAGCTTGCTCCACGCAATCGAAAACAGCGGCGCTAGCATCACGATGAACAGCGGGTTCAACGACTGGAACCAGCCCGCGGGTACTTCGAACGCGCCGATCATGCGGTCGGTCTTGTCTGCGGCATACAGGTTCATGAGGCCGCCGGCCTGTTCGAACGCGGCCCAGAACAGCACGATGAATACGAACAGCATGAAGATCACGCGCAGGCGGTCGACTTCGTCCGGCGTGAGTGGCTTCTTCTCGCCGCCGGCGAGCGCCGCAGCGCGGGTCGCGGCGGGCACGACGCCGATCTCGCCGAGATACTTGCGTGCGAGCATCAGCTGGATGATGACCGAGAGGATCATGCCGACGCCGGCGGCGAAGTAGCCGTACGCCCAGCCCTTCGCCGGATCCTCACCCAGCGTCGAACAGATCAGCGGCGCGAGGAACGCGCCCGCGTTGATGCCCATGTAGAAGATCGTGAAGGCGCCGTCGCGGCGCGCATCGCCTTCCGGGTACAGGTCGCCGACCATCGTCGAGATGTTCGGCTTGAAGAAGCCGTTGCCGACCACGAGCAAGACGAGGCCGACGTAGAACAGCTGCAGGTTGCCCGGGATCGCTGCTGCCAGCGTGAATTGGCCTGCGGCCATCACGAGGCCGCCGATGATCACGGACTTGCGCTGGCCCAGGTAATTGTCTGCCAGCCAGCCGCCGATCAGCGGCGTGAAGTAGACGAAGCCGGTGAAAAGGCCGTAGAGCTTGAGCGCCTCGGCCTGTGACCAGCCAAAGCCCGGATTCGCGGTTTCGACGCCGGCGACCAGCGACAGCACCAGCAGTGCGCGCATGCCGTAGTACGAGAAGCGCTCCCACATCTCCGTCGCGAAGAGCAGGAACAGGCCTTTGGGGTGGCCGAGCCAGGTGCCTTCAGGCACGCCAGGGACTACTGTGCTGGACATTATTTTTCGCTGATCCAATGGGTTGCGCCGGCGGGCGCGAGGGCCGTGAGTCTGGGCGATTTGGGCGTCTCAGGGCAAGGGCGGATGTCGTAGTGATGCGGCTGTGACGGGTTGGCACACGGTGCCCGTGGAACTGGTAATGCGGCGTCACCCTCGGGCTTCCCGGGCGTCGCCGAAGGACGCCGTGAACCCATCCTGGGGACTCCGGGCTCGGCGTCCCTGCCTCGCACGGCCTTCGGCCGACGCCCGGGAAGCCCGAGGGCGACGCCTCAGGCAGTGGCTGCTGCATCGGGAGCGCAGACCGAGCGCCCGGTCGCATCGCTGCGACATCCGTGCTTGCGCTCGGACGCGCAAACGAGCGGCCGCTCGGAAACGCTGCAATGCCAGTCGGGTGTGACAGCCCGGTGCTCGACCTGGTGCCCGATGCTGGCTGCGCCGGTGAGGTGACACCTCGTGACGCCGCACCGTCAGCCTGAAGCGAGGAGAGAGCCCTTTCCGGACGCGAGCAGAAGGCCGTGCGAGGCAGGGACGCCGAGCCCGGAGCCCCCAAGGAGGGGTTCACGGCGTCCTTCGGCTCGCGTCCGGAAAGGGCTCTCTCCTCGTTGAGCGCTCTGCCTGCATCCGAGCCACACGTGATCCGCGTGACCGTGCGCAGCCGACGGATGCCCTCACCCGCGCTGCGCGCGACCTCTCCCGCAAGCGGGAGAGGTGAAGCGGCCACTGTTCTCTCAAGCGCGGGAGAGGCGAAGAGGTCACTGCCTGTAAACGACGCCCTGCTTCATGACGAATTCGACCGCGTCCATCGCGTGCATGTCGACGAGCGGGTCCGTCGTCACGGCGACGAGGTCGGCCGAGTAGCCCGGCGCGATCTGGCCGACTTCGTTCTCGATGCCGAGTGCCTCGGCGCCCACCTTCGTGGCGGCCTGGATCGCCTGCATCGGCGTCATGCCGTACTGCACCATGTAAGCAAGCTGCTTCGGCGCGTCCCGGTGCCGGAGCACGCCCGTGTCCGTCCCCATCGTCAGCTTGATGCCCATCCGCACGGCCTTGCGGAAATTGTCGCGCTGCACCTGCGCGGTTTCACGGTCCTTGCGCAGGAACTCTTCCAGCTCGCCGTGCTTCGGGCCTTCGGTCTGCGTGTACTCCGTGTTGTAGATGTCCATCGAGAGGTACGCCCCGTTCTTCTTCGCCAGGTCGAGGCCTTCCTGGTCGATCATGCTGGCGTGCTCGACCGTATCGACGCCGGCCTTGAGCGCGACCTTGATGCCGTTCGCGCCGTGCGCGTGCACCGCCACGCGGCGGCCGTGCATGTGCGCCTCGTCCACCAGCGCAGCGACTTCTTCCTGCGTGTACTGCTGCGCGCCGACGCGCGTGCCCTTCGAGAACACGCCGCCCGTGCCGCAGTACTTGATCACGTCGACGCCGTACTTGACGTTCTTGCGCACCATCGCGCGCACCGCGTCCACGCCATCGGCGATGCCGTCGCTGCGCTGCGCGTACTCCGGCGCCATCATGTTGTCGTCGCAATGCCCGCCCGTGATACCGATCGACGGCCCCGAGACGAGCATGCGCGGCCCGATTACGTCGCCGTCATTGATCGCGTCGCGCAGCGCCACGTCGGTATACGCCGGCGCACCCACGTTGCGGACCGTGGTGACGCCCGACAGCAGTGTCTCGCGCGCGAAACGTGCGCCCTTCAGTGCCTCGCGCGGCACCGAGATTCCGTAGCCGTGATACGGCGGCGTCGTCGGGTCGCCGGTCATGTGCGTGTGCGTATCGATGAGGCCGGGCAGCACCGTCTTGCCGGAGAGATCCACCACGCTCGCGCCCGCGGGCAAGGTCGTCGTGCCGGACGGGCCGACGGCGACGATCCTGCCGCCCTGGATCATGATCACCTGGTCGGTGCGCACGCGACCCGCCGCGACGTCGATGAGCCGTCCCGCCTTGACCACCGTCACTGGCTCAGGTGCGGGTGCCGGCGCGTCCGCCGCGAACACGGTCGGTATCGCGCAGGCGATGCCCGCGATGAGCGCGCGGCGCAGGGACAGTGGCAGGTTCGGACGCATGAGTGACTCCGGTCGGAAGAATCTTGACGTTGGATGGAAGCGGGCGATCCTGCGGCAACGAGCGTTCAGCGGACGTTGCCCATCAGGCGCGCGAGCGGCCGGCTGAGCAGCAGCAGGACGACGCCGATGCCGCAGGCGTACAGCACGATGAACATGAAGCGGTCGGGCATCGCGCCGAGGTCATTGGGATCGAACGTGCCCGCGATCAGGCCGGCCATCAGCTTGCCGAGCGAGCTGCCGAGGAACCACACGCCCATCATCTGGCCGACGAGGCGCGCGGGCGCGAGCTTGGTGACCGTGGAGAGTCCCACGGGGCTCACGCACAGTTCACCGAACACCGTCAGCAGGTAGGTGAGGATCAGCAGGTACGCCGGCGCGCTCATGCCGCCCGCGACAAGCTCCGCGGCCGCCACCATGAACAGGAAGCCCAGCCCCATCAGCAGCAGGCCAAAGGCGAACTTCAGTGGCGCGGCCGGGTCGAGATTGCGCCGGGCGAGGTACACCCACAACGCGGAGAACACGGGCGCGAACAGGATCACGAACGCCGGCTGCACCGACTGGAACCAGCCGGTCGGAATCTCGAAGCCGCCGAGCATGCGGTCGACGTGCCGCTTGGCGAACAGGTTGAGCGACGATCCCGCCTGCTCATAGCCCGCCCAGAACGAGGCGACGGCGAAGAACATCACCAGCACGACGATCATGCGTTTGCGCTCGACCGCGTCGAGCCCGGCGCCGAAGAACAGGTAGATGAAGTACAGCGCGCCCATGCCGACCAGCACGTACGCCGCGCCTTTCGCCAGCCGCGCAGGGTCCAGGTGCACCGTGCCCGAGAACAGCGCCGCCGCCACCACGGCGAGCACGCCGATTGCGATCCAGAGCCGGCGCCAGTCCGTCGCGAGCCCCGCGCCGCCGTCGTTGCGGTTGTGCGTCGCGCCCGCGCCATTGAACAGGTGCCGCTGCAGCCAGAACTGCAGCAGCCCGAACGGCAGGCCCACGGCGGCCGCGAAGAAGCCGACGCGCCAGCCGTAGCGCTGCGCGAGCCACCCCGCGATCAACGGGCCGATGAAAGCGCCCAGGTTGATGCCCATGTAGAAGATCGTGAAGCCCGCGTCACGGCGCCCGCCGCCTTCGGGGTAGAGGTCGGCCACGAGCGTCGAGACGTTCGGCTTCAGCAGACCGACGCCGAGGATGATCACGAGCAGTCCGCCGAAGAACAGCTGCTGTGGCCCGGGGATACTCAGCATCAGCGAGCCGATCGTCATCAGCGCGCCGCCGGCCATCACGGCGCGCTGCGCGCCGATCAGCCGGTCGGCGATCCAGCCGCCCGGCAGCGCCGCCATGAACACCGCCGCCGTGTACAGCCCGTAGATCGCCGTGGCGGTCTTGTCGTCGAGGCCGTAGCCGCCGCTCTCGACTGCGTCGACCAGGAACAGCACCAGCAGGGCGCGCAGACCGTAGAAGGTGAAGCGCTCCCACATCTCCGTGAAGAAAAGCGTGGCGAGCGCCCTTGGATGTCCCCCCAGCACGATCCGGTTCAGCTTTCGGACGGCGCGGGCGCGTCGGCGCCGCGGCTCTTCTGGATCAGCCGCGCGAAGACGATGCCCGCTTCGTACAGCAGGTACATCGGCACGGCCATGAAGCTCTGCGACACGGCGTCGGGGGGCGTGAGGAACGCCGCGATGATGAAGATGCCGAGGATCACGTACCCGCGGTTGCGCGTGAGCGCGTCGAGCTTCACGAGACCCGTGACCACCAGCAGCACGACGGCAACCGGCATCTCGAACGCGATGCCGAAGGCGAGGAACAGCAGCAGCACGAAGTCGAGGTAGTTGGCGATGTCGGTCATCATCTTCACGCCGACGGGCGTCGTCGACGCGAGGAACTGGAACATCAGCGGGAACACGACGTAGTACGCGAAGGCCATGCCCGCGTAGAACAGCACGATGCTGGAGACGAGCAGCGGCATCGCGAAGCGCCGCTCGTGCTTGTAGAGGCCGGGCGCGACGAAGCCCCATACCTGAATCAGCACGTAGGGCATCGCGATGAACAGCGCGCAGATCAGCGAGAGCTTCAGCGGCGCCATGAACGGCGACACGACGCTGGTCGCGATCAACGACGTGCCTTCGGGCAGCTGGTCGATCAGCGGTCGCGCGACCAGCGTGAACAGCTCGTTCTGGAAGAACGCGAGCGGGACGAAGCAGATGGCGACCGCGATCACGGACCGCAGCAGCCGGTCCCGCAGCTCGAGCAGGTGCGAGACGAGCGTGCCCTCGGCCAGGGGCTCGCCCCCTTCACCCGTGCCTTGGCTCATCCGCGGTCGTCGTCGGGTTGGGTGCGGCCGCGCGTGCGTCCGCTGCAGTGGGGTTCACCACGTTCGGGTCACCGGCCGGCGGCGCGATGCTGTCGGCGGCCTGAGCGGGCGCGGCCCGTGCCGAATCGTCGGCGGGTGCCGGCGCGGGAGGCGGCGATGCAGCCGGTGCCGGCGAATGAATGGTGTTCGACGTCAGGTCCATCGCCGAGCGTACGTCCTTGAGCGGGTCGAACTGCGTTTCCTGCTCGAGTTGCGTGCGCAGCTGGCGCGCCATTGCACGCGCGCGTCCTGCCCAGCGGCCGATGTCAGCGGCCAGCTTCGGCAAGCGCTGCGGCCCGAGCACGAGCAGCGCGATGCCGAAGATCAGGACGATCTCGGTGAAGCCGACCTCGAACACGGCTTAGGATCAGCCGGTCTTGCTGTCCGTCTGGGCCGAAGACGCCGGACGCTCCTTGAATTCGGCGTCCTTGGCCGTGCCGCTCAGGTCCGACAGCTGCTTGTTCTGCTCGTCCTCGCCTTCGCTCATGGCCTTCTTGAAGCCACGCACGGCGGAGCCGAGGTCCGAGCCGACGTTCTTGAGCTTCTTGGCCCCGAACAGCACGAGCGCGATCAGCAGGATGATCAGGAGTTCGCGAAAACCGATACCCATGGAGTTCTCCGGGGCCTGCAGAAGTGGGCCGTCATCATACGACAATCATCAAGACGACTCGGTTGCAGCGCCTGCGGAAAACCGCAGCCAGAACGTGACGGGGCCGTCATTGACGAGCGCCACCTGCATGGCGGCCCCGAAGCGCCCCGTGGCCACCTTGCCGGGCAGCGCCGCGCGCGCGAACTCCACCACCTGCTCGAACAGCCTGCGGCCGAGATCCGGCGGGGCCGCCGCGGTGAAGCTGGGACGCAGTCCCTTGCGGGTATCCGCTGCCAGCGTGAACTGGGAGACGAGCAACAGCTCGCCGCCCACATCCACCAGGCTGCGGTTCATCTTGCCGTCAGCGTCCTCGAACACCCGATAGGCGACCGCCCGGTCGACCAGCCGGCGGGCGGTGGGCTCATCATCCGCGGGCTCGACCGCGACGAAAGCCAACAGGCCTGGTCCAATATGACCCACAACTTCCCCATTCACACGAATAGTAGCTTCAATGACACGCTGAATGAGAAGGATCATGACTGATTAGTGATCGTTTGGCCCACTTCGCGAGAAACTGGGCTATATCAGGGGCGCAAAATCAATTTCTCGCTGAAAATGTAAAATCAATTCCAATCAATGGGTATTTTTTTATAAAAGTGGGATATCAAATCCAAAGGAAAGCAAACTCCGCCCCTAGCCCCTAGCCCCTAGCCCCTAGCCCCTAGCCCCTCACTTCCCACCCAGCTCACGCGCCTTGTCCAGCGCTTCCTGTGCCTGGGGGTTCTTGCCCCTCGCCCGCAGCGAGTCGGCGATCAGTTGCCAGGCACTCGCCTGCGTGTGGCTGTCCCCCACCGCCATCGACAGCGCCTTGCGGCCCATCGCCTCGGCCTGGGCGTAATTGCGCTGGTCCATGCGCAGGCGGCCCATCTCGATCCACAGCAGCGGATTACTGGGCTCGATCCGCAGTGCGCGGTCGAGCGAGGTGGCGGCACCGGGCAGGTCGCCCTTCTTGCGCTGGGTCTGCGAGAGGTTCACCAGCGCGCTGCTGGCCGGGCTCAGCGTGGCAGGTGCCACCTTTGGCCGTTCGCGCGGGACCGGCACCGACGGTGGCGGTGCCTGGACGTCGGGCTCCGTCGGCATCGTCGAGGTGACCGGGGGCGGCTCGGAGATCACCGGACCTCTGCCCGCGGGCGAAGTCCGCGGCGCCGGGGGCGGCGGCTCGGCCTGGAACGGAGCCAGGCTGCAGCCGGCGGACGCCAGCAGGGCAAAAGCGGCCAGGGAGCGCAGGAACGGGGGCATGGGTTACCTCGGCCGCGATTGTCCGGTCCCCATGCGCCCCAGATCAAGGCAGATCGGCTGACGGCTACGGTGTTCCGGGTGGAATCGCGGCCTCTCCCTCGGTCGGGACGGCAAACGGCAACGGCTGCATCAGTGCGCCTTCCTCCGGCGTGATGCCGGGTGGGCAGGCGGGGCTCGGGTTGAGCACCGTGCCCACCTCGAATGGCATGCTCACCGCCGAGCCCGAGCAGTACGGCGAGGTCTCGAGACCGGAGTAGTACTCGATCCAGCGGTCCTCGACTTCCTCGGGCATCAGCGGCTCGAACGATGTCGTCGTGATCGACGCCATCAGCCGCGTCCAGGCCTGCAATGCACCCGTCGTGCCCGTCAGGCCGGTCGGCGCGTTGTCGTCGTGACCCATCCACACCACGATGACATGGCCGCCGGAGAACCCCGCGAACCAGCTGTCACGGTAATCGTTCGACGTGCCGGTCTTGCCCGCGACGACCAGGCTCGGCGGCAGCGAACGCTGCGCGATGCGTGCGGTGCCGCGGTTGAACACCTCGATCAGCATGCGATTCAGCGTGTAGAACGCCTCGGCCGGCGCGGCCTCGGACACCTCGAGCTCCGGCGCCTTGAGTTGCTTGCCCTGCTCGTCGATCACCGCGCGCACGGCCCGCAACGGCGAACGGAACCCGCCGTTCGCCAGCGTGTTGTACATCTGCGCCACTTCGACCGGGTTCAACTGCGCCGTGCCCAGCATGATCGACGGGTACTTCGGCGGCGCTTCGTCGAGACCCAGCTGCACGTAGGTCTTCGCGATGGGGCCGAGGCCCACTTCCATGCCGAGATTCACCGTCGCCAGGTTGTACGACTGCGTCAGCGCGCGCAGCAGCGTCACCTGGCCGTGGATCTTCCGGTCATAGTTGTTGGGCTTCCAGAGGTCGCCGCTCTCGAGCTTGAGCTCGACCGGCGAGTCCATCACGACGGAGGCGGGCGTGTAGCCGCCCGACTGCAGCGCGGCGAGGTACACCATCGGCTTCGCCAGCGAGCCGATCGGCCGCTTCATGTCGAGCGCGCGATTGAAGCCGTCGAACGAGGCGCGCCGGCCGCCGACGATCGCGACCACTTCGCCCGTCTGCGGCGTCGTGACGACCATCGCGCCCTCGAGACCGTGCGCGGCCTTGCGGCCGCCCTTGTCCTGCCGTTCGAGCTCATCGCTCAACGCGGCTTCGGCCTTCTCCTGCAGCAGCGGATCGAGCGTGCTGAACACGGTGAGGCCCGTCTCGGTGAGCGCCTGCTCCTGGTAGTCCTCGCGCAGCTGGCGACGCACCAGGTCGAGGAACGCCGGGAAGTAATTGGCCGAGCGGCTGGCTGTGTTGGTGATGCCGAGGGGCGCCTTCGCGGCACGCTGCGCTTCTTCCGGCTTCACCACGCCCTGTTCGGCCAGCACCTTGAGCACGAGGTTGCGGCGCTCGAGCGCGCGCTCCGGCTGGCGCCGCGGATCGTAGTACGACGGGCCGCGCACGATCGCGACCATCAGCGCGATCTCGGGCAGGTTCAGTTCGCTGAGCGGCTTGCCGAAATAGAACTGGCTGGCGAGGCCGAAGCCATGCACCGCGCGCCGGCCGTCCTGGCCCAGGTAAATCTCGTTGATGTAGGCGTTCATGATGTCCGCTTTCTCGAACCGCGACTCGAGAATGAACGCCATGACCGCCTCCTCGGCCTTGCGCCGCAGCGTGCGGCGGCTGTCGAGGAAATAGCTCTTCACCAGCTGCTGCGTGAGCGTGCTGCCGCCCTGTTCGACCTGGCCCGCGCGCACGTTGACGAACAGCGCGCGCAGGATCGCGAGCGGGTTGACGCCATGGTGCGTGTCGAACTTGCGGTCCTCGACGGCTTTCAGCGCCTCGGGCAGCAGCGCGGGCACTTCCGCGGGCGAGACGATGATGCGGTCCTCGCCGTGGATCGGGAAGATGCTGCCGATCAGCAGCGGGTCAAGCCGGTACACCGGCACGTCAGTGCCGCTGGCGTTGGCGAGCGCCGTGACGACGTCGCCGTCGAACGACAGGCGCAGCTTCTGCGCGGCCTGCTTTTCGTCGGAGAAGCGGAACTCACGCACGTAGACGTCTACGGTGTCGCCCTTGCGGCGGAACGTGCCCGGCCGGTCGACCGGCGACCGCGAAATGTAACCGAGGCGAGTCAGCGCAGCGGCGAAGCGGGTGGAAGAGAGGTCCTGCCCCACGTACAGCTCGAGCGGCTGCGCATAGACGCGGGCGGGCAGGGTCCAGCGCCGGCCTTCGAACTGCTGCGTGACGCGGCGATCGAGCACCGCCACCAGCATGATCAGCGCGAGCAGGCCCAGCAGCGCGACGATGGCGAAGCCACGCTGTAGCTTGCGGCGGAATTTCGGGTTGAGTTTGCGCTTCGCCATCCCTGCAGCCTACTTGCGCCAGAACGTCGGCGTCAGCACTACGAGCACCGAGAAGATTTCCAGGCGGCCGAGCAGCATGGCCAGCGAGCATACCCACGTCTGGAAGTCCGTGAGGCCCTGGTAGTTGCTGGACGGGCCGACGGTACCGAGGCCCGGGCCCATGTTGTTGAGCATCGCGATCATGGCCGTGAAGGCGCTGACGAAATCCATGCCGCTCGCGAGCAGCATGAAGGTCAGCGTGACCACGGTGCCGAAGTACAGCACCACGAAGGCCAGCACCGCGAACACCACCCGGTTGGCGACGACCTGGTTGCGAATCTTTACCGGCGTTACCGCCTGCGGGTGAACGAGCAGGAACAGCTCGCGCGCGGCCTGGCGCAGCAGCACCAGTGAACGGAACATCTTGATGCCGCCACCCGTCGAGCCCGTGTTGCAGGTGTAGCAGGAAAGCATCACGATGACCATCGGCGCGAACACCGGCCAGGCGGCGTAGTCCTGCGTCGAGAAACCCGTGGTCGTCGAGACAGAGATCAGGTTGAAGGCGACATGGCGCAACGTGATCGGAAAGTCCGGGTAGACGTCCTGCAACCAGACATAGATCGTGACGCCGATCGTTCCTGCCGCCAGCAGTTGCAGCATCGCGCCGGCCTCGACATCGCGCAGGTACGTGCGCAGGCTTTTCTGCTGCCAGGCGATGAAGTGGCGCGAGAAGTTCATCGCCGCAAGCAGCATGAACGCGATGATCACGAGCTCGACGACGAGTGAGTCAAAATGCGCGATGCTGGCGTCGTGGCTGGAAAAGCCGCCGAGCGCGACCGTCGAGAACCCGTGGAAAACGGCGTCGAACCAGTCCATGCCAGCGAGCCGCAGCGCGCCGATGCAGGCGAGGGTGATCAGCAGGTACACGACCCACAGTGCCTTGGCGGTCTGCGTGATGCGCGGCGTCAGCTTCTCGTTCTTGACCGCCCCGGGCGTCTCCGCCTTGTACAACTGCATTCCGCCGACGCCGAGCAAAGGGAGGATCGCGACCGCGAGCACGATGATGCCCATGCCGCCGAACCAGTGCAGCGTGGCGCGCCACATGTTCAGCGACGGCGCCATCGAGTCCAGCCCGGTCAGGACCGTCGCGCCCGTGGTGCTGAGGCCCGACATCGACTCGAAGAACGCGTCGGTGAGGGAGAGGCCCGGCAGCGCGATCATCAGCGGCACGGCCGCGATGGCCGACATGAAGACCCAGGCCAGCGTGACCAGCAGGAAGCCGTCGCGCGAGCGCAGCTCGCGCTTGTGCCGCCGCGTCAGTCCGAACAGCAGGCCACCGACGGCGACCGAGATCGCCGCGGCATAGACGTAGTCGATCAGCATGCCGTCGGCGTAGATCAGCGACGTGACGATCGGCAGCAGGTACGTGACGCTGAACAGCATCAGCATCGACCCGAGCACGTTGAGGACGGCGAACACGGCGGCGGCTGTGCGGGAGGCCGGTCCGGGTCAGGCCTGGAACAGGCGCTCGACCTGCTCCACGTGGCGCTTGTCGGAGAGAAACAGAATCACGTGGTCGCCGTTCTCGACGACGGTGTCGTGGTGCGCCATGATCACCTGGTCGCCGCGCACCAGCGTGACGATCTTCGCGCCCTCGGGCAGCTTGATCTGGTCAATCGGTTTGCCGACGACCTTGCCGCCGCGCAGGCCGTGCGCGATGGTTTCCATGGCTTCGGCCGCGCCGCGGCGCAACGAATGCACCTGCACGACGTCGCCGCGCCGCACGTAGGCCAGCAACGAGCCGATGGTCACGGTCTGCGGCGAGATCGCGACGTCGATCGAACCCTTCTGCGTCAGGTCGGCGTAGGCCGGCCGGCTGATCAGCGCCATCACGCGGCGCGCGCCCAGACGTTTCGCGAGCATCGCCGAGAGGATGTTCGCCTCCTCCGAGTTGGTGAGCGCACAGAAGACGTCGACGCTGTCGATGTTCTCCTCGACCAGCAGCTCCTCATCGGCGGCATCGCCCACCAGCACGATGGCGTTGCGCAGGGTTTCGGAGATCACCCGCGCGCGCTTGGGGTCGCGCTCAATCACTTTGACCTGGTTCTCGTCGTCGAGCGTCTGCGCGAGCCGGTAGCCGATGTTGCCGCCGCCGGCGATCACGACGCGCTTCACCGGGTCTTCGAGTTTCTGCATCTCCTTCATGACGGCGCGGATGTCCTGCGTGGCGGCGACGAAGAACACCTCGTCGCCGTCCTGGATTACCGTGTCGCCTTCGGGCTCGACGCTCTCGCCTTCGCGGTACAGGGCCGCGACGCGCGCCTCGCTGTTGCGCATGTGACCCTTCAGTTCGCGGATCGGCCTCCCGACCAGCGCGCCGCCCTTGAGCGCCTTGATACCCACGAGCCGGACCTTGCCGTCGGCGAAGTCGACGACCTGCAGCGCGCCCGGGTAACGGATCAGGCGCTCGATGTAGGCGGTGACGGCTTCCTCCGGACTCAGGTACATGTCGATCGCGAAGCCCGGCAACGCCGGCGGCGCCTCGGGTGATTCGGTCGAGACGAACAGGCTCGACTGCTTCGTGTAGTCGCGCGAGCGGATGCGCGCGATCTTGGTCTTGGTGCCGAACAGGCTCCACGCGACGTGGCACGCGACCATGTTGGTCTCGTCGCTGTTGGTCAGCGCGACCAGCATGTCGGCGTCGCGTGCGCCAGCGGTCTCGAGCGTGCGCGGGCTCGCTGCGTTGCCCTGCACCGTGCGGATGTCTATGCGGTCCTGGAGGTCGCGCAGCAGCCGCTCGTCGACGTCGACGACGGTGACGTCGTTGGCCTCTTCGCGGGCGAGGTGGTACGCCGCCGTCCGGCCGACCTGGCCGGCCCCGAGGATGATGATTTTCAAGCGTTAGGACCCGTGGAACAGCGCGCCATTCTAATGGGAAATAGGGACAGAGCCCTATTTCCTGGATTTGCCGGAAATAGGGCTCTGTCCCCATTTCCCTTCACACGGCGTCGAGGTGGGCGTACCCCAGCATCAGCCACTTGGTGCCCTGGCGCTCGAAGTTGACCTGCACCCGGGCATTGTTCCCCTGGCCCTCCAGGCTGAGCACCACCCCGTCGCCGAACTTGGCGTGGCGCACCCGCTGGCCCAGCTTGAATCCGCCCGGGATCGGGTCGTCCTGGAAGCGCCGGCCGCTCATCGACACGTTGCTGCCGGACGGCCGGGGGGCCTGGGACGGCGTATAGCGTGACTGCGGGGTATAGACCGGCCGCGACACCTGCACCTTGGGCCGCACTTCCTCGATCAGCTCGACCGGGATCTCTGCCAGGAACCGCGATGGCGCGCCGAAATTATCCTGGCCATGCATGCGCCGCTGCTCGGCATAGGTCAGGTACAGCTGGCGCATCGCGCGCGTGCAGCCCACGTAGCAAAGCCGCCGCTCTTCCTCCAGCCCGTGCACGTCCATGACCGAGCGCTGGTGCGGGAACAGCCCGTCCTCGAGTCCCGCCAGGAACACGACCGGGAACTCGAGCCCCTTGGCCGAGTGCAGCGTCATCATCTGCACGCAGTCTTCCCAGGCTTCCGCCTGCCCCTCGCCCGATTCGAGCACTGCGTGGGACAGGAACGCCATCAGCGGCGACATGTCGGTGTCCTCGGGCTCGAAGCCGCGGGCGGCGCTCACGAGTTCGTCGAGGTTCTCGAGCCGGGCCTCGCCCTTGTCGGCCTTCTCTTTCTGGTAATGACCGACCAGGCCGCTCGCCTGGATCACGTGATCGACCTGCTCGTGCAGCGGCAAGCCCTGCGTTTCCGCGTCGAGCCTCTCGATCAGCGTGAGGAACGCCTGCAGGCTGGCGACGGCCTTGGCTCCCAGGTCCTCGTTGCATTCGAACGATGACTGCCACATCGACTTCGAGTGCGCGCGTGAGTGGGTCCGCAACACTTCGAGTGTGCGCGCGCCGATGCCACGGGTGGGCAGGTTCACGACGCGCTCGAACGAGGCGTCGTCGTCGCGGTTCGAGATCAGCCGCAGGTAGGCGAGGGCGTCCTTGATTTCCTGGCGCTCGAAGAACCGCAGGCCGCCGTAAACGCGATACGGGATGCGCGCGGACAGCAGGTATTCTTCGAACACGCGTGACTGGGCGTTCGAGCGGTACAGGATGGCATTGTCGGCGCGCTTGCCGCCGCGCCCGATCCATTCGCGGATCTTGGCCATAACGAACTCGGCCTCGTCGCGCTCGTTGTAGGCGCGGAACAGCCGGATCGGCGCGCCCTTGCCCTCGCTGGTCCACAGTTTCTTGCCGATGCGGCCGCTGTTGTTGCCGATGATGGCGTTGGCCGCGTCGAGGATGTTGCCGGTCGAGCGGTAGTTCTGTTCGAGCCGGAACAGCTGCACGTCGTGGAAGTCCCTGCGGTACTGCTGCAGGTTCTCGACGCGCGCGCCGCGCCAGCGGTAGATCGACTGGTCGTCGTCGCCCACCACGTACGGCACGCTGGTCGTGCCCACCAGCACCCTCATCCAGTTGTACTGGATGGTGTTGGTGTCCTGGAATTCATCGACCAGCACGTGCCTGAATCGCGCGCGATAGTGGTCGCCGAGGCCGGGCACGTCCTTGAGCAGTTCGTAGCTGAGCAGCAGGAGTTCCGCGAAATCGACGACGCCGTTGCGGCGGCACGCGTCTTCATACGCTTCGTACAGCTTGATCAGCTGGCGCCGCGTCGGGTCGCCGTCGTCCTTGAGGTGCTTTGGCCGCTCGCCTTCGTCCTTGCGCGAGTTGATGAACCACGCGACCTCGCGCGGGACCCAGCGCGTGTCGTCGAGCCCCAGGCCCTTGATGATCTTCTTGACCAGGCGCTGCTGGTCCTCGCCATCGAGGATCTGGAACCCCTGCGGCAGGCCCGCTTCGCGCCAGTGCAGCCGCAGCAGGCGATGGCAGATGCCGTGGAACGTGCCGATCCACAGCGGTGCCGACGGCAGGCCGAGCTGCGTCTCGATGCGGTGGCGCATCTCGGCCGCGGCCTTGTTGGTGAACGTGACGGCCAGGATGCCGTGCGGCGACACGCCTTCGACCTGCACCAGCCATTCGACGCGATGCGTGAGCACGCGCGTCTTGCCGCTGCCCGCGCCGGCGAGCACGAGCGTCGGCAACAGCGGGGCACTCACGGCCTGCCGCTGCGCGTCGTTGAGCGGCGCAAGAATGTGTGAGACGTCCATCGGAAGGCCGCGGATTCTACAGGAACGCCGCCGGCCTCGCGTAAAGTAATGTTCTTTGCGCCCGCGCCTGGCGTGGCCGGTTCAGTCGAGCAGGTGCTCGCCGAAGCTGCCGCGCATGCAGTGATTGGAGGCCGACGCCGAGCCATAGCCGCCGGCGTTGAGCAGCGCGACGAAGTCGCCTTCCTGCAGTCGCGGCAGCGTGACGTCCTCGGCGAGCACGTCGATCGCCTCGTTGATGTTGCCGGTCACCGTGTATGTCGCGCATTCACTGCCCTCGCGCAGCACCAGCGGCGCGACGATGAACGGCGTCTGGTAGTAGGCCCACAGGTTCTGCAGGTTGAGACCGGCATTGACGCCGGCGAAGGTCACGCCGCCCTTGTCCTCGACCGTGTTCACCTCGCACAGCAGCGCCCCCGCGTCCTTCATCAGGTAGTCCCCGGGCTCCAGGTGCACCGTGAGCTTGCGCGCTCTCGTCGCTGCCGCGATCAGCCCCGCCCAGCGGTCGAGATCGAGCGGTGGGTGGTCGGGCGTGATCGGGCAGCCCATGCCGCCGCCGACATCGAGCGTGTCGACGTCGGGGCAACGCCCGGCGAACGCAACGGCGCCCGCCAGTGCCTGCTCGAACTGCGGCAGGTCGCGCGTCAGGTAGCCGTAGCCGAAATGGAAGTGCACCTGTGTGATCCGCAACCGGTACCGCGCCGCCAGCTCGAGTGCCTCGTCGAAGCGGTCGTGGTAGATGCCGAACTTGCTCGGCTTGCTGCCTGCGTAGTGCAGGCGGTCGTTGTAGCCCGCGCCGATGCGAGGGTTCACGCGGATGCCGATCGCACGCCCGGAGCAGCGCTCGCCGAGGCGGCGGATCGTCGACAGCGCGTCACAATTGACATGCACGTCCGGGTGCCGCGCGAACACGTCGAGATCGGCATTCGAAACTGCGTGGCCCGTGAAGGAAATGTCGGCCGCAGGGAAGCCGAGCTCCAGCGCGTACAGCAGTTCGGCGGGCGAGCACACGTCGATGCCGCACAGTCCCCACGACCGCATGGCCTGCAGCAGCGGACGGAAGCGGTTGGCCTTGATCGCATAGAAGACCTTGTGTCGCACGCCCTGCGCGTAGAGCGCCGCGCGCAACCGCAGCAGGTTCGCCCGCACCCGAGCCGCGCTGTAGACGAAGGCCGGCGTACCGTCACGCGCGGCCCACTGCTGCAGTTCGCAGCCGGCGAAATGCAGCCGGCCTGCGCGATAGCCGAGATCGCCGCGCTGCCACCAGGCGGGGTCGAAGGTGCGGGGACTTGATCGATCATTCATCGCGATGGCCAGCGAAGGGATGCGCCTCCGTTCAATATATCCGACACCACGCGCAGGCGCCCGCGACTGCAGGCCCTGATGGGACGGAAGGCTGCAATGCGCCGTCCTTCGGCGGCACAATGTCTGCAGGGGAGATCCAAGCATGTTCGTGAAGTCCGACCAGACCGTGGACTGGGACGCCGTGATCGCGGATCCCCGCTTCCAGGCGTTGCACAAGAAGAAGACCGCGTTCCTGTGGGGACTGATGGCCTTCTCCGTGGCCTATTACTTCCTGCTGCCGATCGGCGCCGCGTTCTTCCAGGACGTGTTCAAGGTGCAGGTGTGGGGGCCGATCAACGTCGGCCTGCTGTTCGCGCTGTCGGAGTTCGCCGTGGCCTGGGGCGTCGCGATCTACTACTCGAGGAGGGCGAACGCGGAGTTCGACCGCATGGCGGCTGAGATCGCCGACGACGTCGCGCGGCAGGGGGGCTGAGGTCATGCGGCAGATCCAGAGCAAGCGCGTGGCGCTGTTGGGGCTGGCCGGCGCGATCGGGCTGGCCGCCGGGCCGGCCTTCGCGCAGGGTGCGGTGTCCGCCGAGTACCAGTGGCTGACGTTCACGGTGTTCGCCGCGATCATCTGCCTCACGATGTACGTCACTTTCGTCGCGGCCAAACGCGTGAAGTCGGCGTCGGACTTCTATACCGCAGGCGGCGGTATCTCGGGCCTGCAGAACGGCTGGGCGATCGCGGGCGACTATCTTTCGGCCGCGTCGTTCCTCGGCATCGCGGGCCTGATTTCGCAGTACGGCTACGACGGGTTCATGTACTCGGTGGGCTGGCTGATGGCCTACATTACCGTGCTGCTGCTGATCGCGGAGCCGTGCCGCAACATCGGCAAGTACACGCTCGCCGACATCCTCGCGTACCGCAACGATCCGCGGAAGACCCGCATCGTCGGCGCGCTCTCGGTGATCACGGTGTCGACCTTCTACCTGACCGCGCAGATGGTCGGCGGCGGCGTGCTGGTGAAGACGCTGGTCGGCATCGACTATGAAGTGTCGGTGATTGCGGTCGGGGTGCTGATGCTTGGTTACGTGCTGTTCGGTGGCATGGTTGCGACCACCTGGGTGCAGATCATCAAGGCGATCCTGCTGGTGACCGCGTCCGTCGTGCTCGTGATGCTGGTCTGGACGCCGTACGGATTCTCGCTTCCCGCGTTCCTGACGGACGTGGTCGGCGATTCCAAGGTGCAGGCGAGGGTGGCGGCGCTGCTCGGCGATGCCTCGACCAACATGACGGCGGCCGAGCTGGGCCAGCGGTTCCTCGAGCCCGGGCTTTATTTCAAGGCGCCAATCGACCAGATCTCGCTCGGCCTCGCGCTCGTGTTCGGCACCGCCGGCCTGCCGCACATTCTGATGCGCTTCTTCACGGTGCCCACCGCGCAGCAGGCGCGCAAGTCGGTCGTCTGGGCGATGGCGATCATCGGCGGCTTCTACGTCCTGACGTTGTTCCTCGGCTTCGGTGCGGCGCGCTTCGTCGGGCCCGCGGAGATCGCGGCGGTGGATGCGGGCGGCAACATGGCGGCGCCGCTGCTGGCGCAGCACCTGGGTGGCGGCGCGGACTCGTTCCTCGGCAACTTCATGCTCGCGTTCGTCTCGGCCGTCGCGTTCGCGACGATCGTCGCGGTGGTCGCCGGGCTCGTGCTGGCGGCCTCGTCCGCGCTGGCCCACGATCTCTACGTCGGCGTGTTCCGCGCCGGCGAGACCGTGACGCCGCAGGAACAGGTGAAGGCCGCGCGCGTCGCGACCGTGATCGTCGGCGCGATGTCGATCATGATCGGCATCGCGGCGAAAGGGCAGAACGTGGCGGTGCTGGTGGGCCTCGCGTTCGCCGTGGCTGCAAGCGCGAACTTCCCCTGCGTGCTGCTGACGCTCTACTGGAAGCGCTGCAACACCGCGGGCATCATGGCCGGCATGCTGATCGGCACGCTGAGCGCGGTCGGCCTGACGCTGGTGTCGCCGAACCTCACCTACCCGATCGCAGCCACCGAGGCGGCGCAGAAGGTGCTCGCCGGCGAGCCTGCCAAGCGCGCGGCCATCGCGCTGGCCAGCGCCAGCAGCGACCCCGCGGTCGTCGCGAAGGCCGGCAAGGACGCGGCGGCACTCGACAAGGTGATCGACAAGGCCAGGGCCGACATCGAGAAGCACGCGGGCCAGCGCACGTCGTTCATGGGACTGGAGAAACCACTGATCGCGCTGAAGAATCCGGGCATCATCTCCATCCCGCTCGGGTTCCTCTCGGTGCTGCTGTTCTCGCTGCTGTTCCGCGACCGGCGCGCCGAGGCCATGTGGAACGAGGTGTATGCGCGGCAGAACACTGGCATCCTGGTGTCGAAGTCGAGCTCGCACTGACGCAGCGGAAGGGCAGGAAGGGCAGGAAGGGCAGGAAGGGCCGGAAGGACAGGAAGGGCCGGAAGGGCAGGAAGGGCAGGAAGGCCCGGAAGGACAGGAAGGGCCGGAAGGCCCGGAAGGACAGGAAGGACAGGAGGGTAGGAGAAACGGTGTACTTCGGACCTTCCTCTCCTTCCTGCCCTTCCGGCCCTTCCTCCCTTCCTCCCTTCCTCCCTTCCTCCCTTCGTGCCCTTCCTGCCCTTCCTGCCCTTCCCTTGATTCCATGTCCGCACCCGAACTGATCGTCGAAACCACCGTCCGGTTCCTGCAGGACTACGAGCCATTCGCGCGGATGGCGCGCGACGACCTGCGGTTCTTCGCGTCACGGGCCCAGCTCGCCTACTTCCCGGTGGGGACGACGATCGTCGATGCCGCGACCGGCGCCGCGGGAGCCCTGCACGTGATCCGGCAGGGCCACGTGCGCAGCGAGGATCCGACGCTGCAGGGCGCCAACGAAGTGCTCGGGCCGGGCGAGTGCTTTCCCCTCGTCCGGCTGGCGGCCGACACGGCCGGCGTCGGCACGTTCACGGCGACCGAGGACGTGTTCTGCTGGCAGCTCGGCCGCGACGACTTCGTCGAGCTGCGCAGCCGCAGCGCCCCGTTCGCCGGGTTCTGCGCGCAGGCGCTGGCAACGATCGTCCGGCAGTCAGTCACGCAGCTGCGCCAGGACTTCGGCAACCGCGCGCTCGAACACCAGACCCTGCTGCTGCCGCTCGAGGCGCTGATCCGGCGGGCCCCCGTCCACTGCACGACCGCCACGCCGATCGCAGCGGCGCTCGAGCTGATGCGCGCCGAGCGCGTCGCGACCATTGCCGTCGTGGATGCCGAAGCGCATCCGGTCGGCATCTTCACGCTGCGCGACCTGCGCGACCGGGTCGTGCTCGACGACGTGCCGCTGGCGGCGCCGATCGAATCGGTGATGACCCCGCGCGTGCGCGCGCTCGACGCGCTGTCGACCGCGGAGGATGCACTGGCGCTGATGGCCGAGCACGGCTGGCACCAGGTGCTGGTGATGCGCGCGGACCGGCTCGTCGGGGTGGTCTCGGAGCGCGACCTGTTCGCGCTGCAGCGCGTCTCCATGCGCAACGTGCTGACGGCGATCGATTCGGCCGCCAGCATCGACGAGCTGCGTGGCCCGGCGGGCGACATCGTCGCGCTGGCGGATAACCTGGTCGCCCAAGGGGCCGCCGCCGGACCGCTGACGCACACGATCGCCGCACTCAATGACGCCGTGACGCACCGCGTGTTCGCGCTGCTGGCGCCGCGGCATCCACTCGACGGCATCGAGTGGTGCTGGCTGGCCCTGGGCAGCGAGGGACGGCGCGAGCAGACGGTCGCATCCGACCAGGACAATGCGCTGGTCTTTACGACGGCGGGAGCCCGGGACGAGGCGCGACGCCGCCTGCTCGCGTTCGCGGCCGAGGTGAATGCAGCGGCTGCTGCGCTGGGCGTGCCGCTGTGCCCCGGGAACATCATGGCGAGCAATCCGGACTGCTGCCTGGCGCTCGACGAGTGGCAGCAGCGGTTCGCCGCGTGGCTGCGCGAGCCGACGCCCCAGGCGCTGTTGAACGCGAATATCTATTTCGACTTCCGTCCGCTGGCCGGGGCGGCGACGCTGGCGGAGCGGCTGCGCACGTTCGTGCTTGGCCTCACGGCCGACAACCGGCTCTTCCTGCGCATGCTCACGGCCAACGCGCTGCAGGCGGAACCACCGCTCGGGGTGATCCGTACGTTTCGCACGGACGAAGGACCGCACGCCGGCACGATCGACCTGAAGTCGCAGGGCACGCGCATCTTCGTCGACGCCGCCCGCACGTTTGCGCTGGGGCTCGGCATCCCCGAGACCAACACCGCGCAGCGGCTGCGCCTGGCGGCGCGCAGGCTGCATCTCGACGAACGCGAGGCGGACGCCGCGGTCGACGCGTTCGAGTTCCTGCAGATGCTGCGGCTGCGCGTGCAGCGCGGCGGTCTCGACGCGGCCGCGGCCAACGCGGACGACGACGCAGGGCATGCCGCGTCCGCACGCAACCGGCTGAACCCCTCCGATCTCAACGAGCTCGATCGACGGTTGCTGAAGGAGGCGTTCCGCCAGGCACGCTCGCTGCAGCAGCTGCTCGAGCGGACGCTCGGCCAATAGCCGTGCCCTTCATCGCCCGCTTCCGGCGGTGGCGCACGCGGCAGTCACTGCCGGCGGAACAGCGGGCGCGTCTTGCCGGGCAGGGCAGCCGTCGCGAGCAGCAGCGGTCGGATCGCGCAGCTTTGGCCCAGCCGCTCGCGCTCGCCCGCTGCGTGACGCTCGACCTCGAGACCACCGGCCCGCGCATGCTCGTCGACACGATCATCTCGATCGGCGCCGTCGCGGTCGCGGAGCGCTCGATCCGTCATGCCGACGCGTTCGAGCGGGTCCTGCGCCAGGAGCAGTCCAGCGCCCACGACAACATCCTGATCCATCAGATCGGCGGCCAGGCGCAGGGGGCCGGGCACGAGCCCGCGGACGCGCTGCTGGATTTCCTCGACTACCTCGGGGGCAGCATGGCCGTGGCATTCCGCGCGGAGTTCGACGCCACGGTGCTGACGCGCGAGCTGGAGGCGCGGCTCGGCGTCCCGCTGCGCACGCGGTTCGTGGACCTCGCCGTCGTCCTGCCCGCGCTCTTCCCCGACCGCGGCAACGTCACGCTGGACGACTGGATCATGGACTGCGGCCTGCCACCGATCGCCCGTCACCATGCCATCGCGGATGCGTACGCGAGCGCGCAGCTGTGGCTGCTCGCGCTGGAGCAGGCGGCACGTGCGGGGCTGCGGACGGTCGGCGACCTGACCGCGCTCGAAAGCGCGCAGCGCTGGCTCGGCAAGCGGCACTGACGGCTGCTAGCGCTGGGCCATCCAGCGCACCACGATCCAGCCCGCGAGTCCCGCGAGCAGCAGGTCCACCCAGCCGTACGCGGGCGCCGGCACGCCCAGCTGCAGCATCGTGAGCAACAGCACGAACAGCACCATCATGCCGGCGGCCACGTGCGGCATGAGCCCGGCCCCGGTCAACAGCCAGCCGAGCGACAGATAACTGAACGCCTTGTTCGCAAGCAGCGGCGGCGGTGGCACGCTGCGCAGCAGCATCTCGCGCAGCGCCGGCGCATTCACCGCATCGAGCCCCGCCGCGCTGGCGAGCAGCGGTTTCACCGCGGCCCAGGCGAGCCACATACCGAGCAGCACGGCCACCACGGTCGAGCGTGCGCCATCCTCGAGCCGGCTGAGCGGCACCAGCAGTGGCAGCAGCAGCGCCAGGGCCGCGATCTCCGCGATCTCGAGCGTGTTGCCGCCGACGAACACGCGCCCGACCAGCACGATCGCGATCACGATCAGGAACATGTCCATCGCGCGCTGCCGGCGCACGATGCCGAACACGACCTGCGCGACGACGAGCCAGCCGACGACGAACCCGGCGAGCGCCATCCATTCGATGTGCGGCGTGAGCAGCGGCCGCACCGCACGCTTCAATTGCCCGAGCCCCGGGTCGGGGATGAGCGGCCACAGCCGCTCGAGCAGCCACAGCACCAGGATGGACATTGCGACGAACCCCGAGCGGCTGCGTGGCGTGCCCTGCGGCGTCACCCGGCTACCCAGCGCGTGATAGACGGTGCCGATCACCGCGCCGAGCAGCGAGCCCACGCCGTTCAGCGCGAGATCGCGCAGGCTCGACACGCGGATCGCGACCGAGGCTTGCAGCAGCTCGAGGCCGAGCGACAACGCCGCGCCGAGCAACGTGCCGGCGACGATGCCTGCGGTGCGACCCCAGCGCGGCTCGAAGACCAGCGCGACGCAGAACCCGAACGGCACGTACAGCAACAGGTTGTTGAGCATGTCGCCGCGGCCGGCCCGCTGCCACGACAGCGCGCGCAGCGCCTCGCGCAGCGTGGGCCCGTCCAGCTCGAAGCGGAACGGATACAGCGAGACGTAGACGATCAGGCCGGTGATGGCGGCCAACAGCAGCGGGGCGGCGAAATGCGAGGAACGGCCGGCCATCGTGCCGTCAGGGCCGGATCGAGATGTAGTGATCGACCAGCAGCGCCGCGAACAGCAGCATCAGGTAATTGATCGAGTAGCGGAACGCCTGCATGTGCAGCTGGTCGGGCGCGTCGGGCTTGCGCATCGCGATCGCATAACGCATGAAGATCGTGCCGAGCACGACCGCGGAGGCGAGATAGATCAGCCCGCTCATGCCCGTGAGGTACGGCAGCAGCGTCACGATCACCAGGATGATCGTGTACAGCAGGATGTGCAGCTGCGTGAACTCGACACCGTAGGTGACAGGCAGCATCGGGATGCCGGCGTTCGCGTAGTCCTTGCGCCGCGCGATCGCGAGCGCCCAGAAGTGCGGCGGCGTCCACGCGAAGATGATCAGGAACAGCAGCAACGAGTGCGGATCGGCGGAGCCGGTCACGGTGGTCCAGCCCAGCACCGGCGGCGCGGCGCCCGCGGCGCCGCCGATCACGATGTTCTGCGGCGTGACGTGCTTGAGCCACACCGTGTACAGGACCGCGTAGCCGATCAGCGAGAGGAACGTGAGCACCGCGGTGAGCGGGTTCACCAGCCACCACAGGATCACCATCGACAGCACGCCGATGATCGCCGCGTAGGCCAGCGCCTGCTGTGTCGTCACGTGCCCGGTGGGGATCGGGCGGTTCATCGTGCGCGCCATCTTCTCGTCGAACTTGCGGTCGACGACGTGGTTGATGGCGGCCGCGCTCGAGGCCGCGAGCCCGATGCCGAGCGTCCCGTACAGCATGGCCTGCCACGGCGGCAGGTCGGGCACGGCGAGGAACATCCCGACGATCGCCGTGAAGACGATCAGCGCCACGACCCGGGGCTTGCCCAGTTCGTAGTTGTCCCGCCAGGTGGTCCCGGCGGTCGTGGCGACAGGGGGGGTGGTGTATGGCATGGGGGGCGGCATTGTACCGTCCCGGGGCTGGGCGGAAGTGGCTAGCGGCTAGTCAGAGCGGGAGTGCGATCGACACGGGGTCTCGCGGTCCCCGCTGGCCAATAGCCACTTTCCTGTGCCGGCGACTCAGTAAGTCCCGGAGCCCCGGGGCGAGTACAGGAACCGCAGCAGGGTGACCATCGCCAGCACCAGCAGGGCCGCCACGGCGTTGTGCGCTGTCGCGAGCGACAGCGGGAACGTCTTCAGCACCATGATCGGTCCCACCAGCAACTGCGTGACCAGCGCCGCCGCGAGCGCGATGCCCGCCGTGCGCACACCGCGCGACTGCCCTATGCGGATGGCCTTCCAGGCGACGAAACCAAGCACGAACGCCGCGATGATCGCGCCCAGGCGATGCGTGAAATGGATCGCCACGCGCGCCGGGTGGTCGAGCACGCCGTGCTCGTAATCGATGCCGAGCCCGCGCCAGAGCACGAACGCGTCCTTGAAGTCCATCTCCGGCCAGAACGTGCGCTGGCAGGTCGGGAAGTCCGGGCAGGCCACGGCGGCGTAGTTGGTGCTGACCCAGCCGCCGAGCAGGATCTGCGCGGCGAGCACGACCATGCCGATCACGGCCCAGGTGCGCAGGCTGCTTTCCGCCTGCGGCCGCGAGCGGCGCGTGGTCTCGAGCGACATCCACCACAGCAGTGACATCGTCGTCAGACCGCCCGCGAGATGCGCCGACACGATCGCCGGCTTCAGCAGCAGCGTGACGGTCCACATGCCGAGCATCCCCTGGAAGATCACCAGCGCCACGGTCGCGAGCGGCAGGCGCATCGGTTGCTGCACATCCTGCCGGTTGCGCCACGCCAGCGCCGCGATCACCAGGATCACGATGCCGAGGATCGTCGCCAGGTACCGGTGCAGCATCTCCAGCAGCGCCTTGCGGTACTCGATCGGCCGGTCGGGATACGCGGCATTGGCGATGTGCTGGTTCTCCACGGCCTGGCCGGCGGTGAGGTGGCCGTAACAACCCGGCCAGTCAGGGCAACCGAGGCCGGCGTGATTGAGGCGCACGTACGCGCCGAGCACGATGACGCAGAGCGCGAGCAACGCGCCGAACAGGCACAGCTTGCGAAAGGTCGCGAGGCGACTGGAGTTCGTGGTCACGGGGCATCACCCGATGTGTGAAAGCCGCAGCAGCTTCTTGACGTCGGTCAGCAGCGCCTTGTCGGGCGCGGCCGCGGAATAGCTGAGGACCAGGTTGCCGAGCGGATCGATCACGTACAGCCGGCCGGCCGTCGCCGCGGGCACGCCGCCGAGCGCAGGGAACTTCGCGAGCAGTGCCTGCGAATCCGCATCTAAGCCGATCTGCGCGAGCACGAGGTCCGGATGCTCCTGCGCCATGAACGCCGTGTCGACGGCCGTGCCGGTCGCGAGGAACACGCGCTGCACGCGGTCCATGTCCTTGTTGAGTGCGACGCGCGACTGGCGTGAGAGGTACAGCGCCTTGCGGCAGCGCTCATCGCACGCGCCGTCGCCCAGGTACGCGATCGTCCACTTGCCCTGCAGGAATTCCGGTTGCGTACGCGCACCGTCGGGTTGCGCCAGCGCGACGGCCGGCAACGGCACGGCGGGATCGATCAGGTCGCCCTTGTTGGTGGAGCCCGTCGGGCGCCAGTCGCTGCCGCCGTAGTAGAGCCAGAAGGCGAGCGCCAGCGGCACGAAGAACAGCGATGCCAGCAATATGAGCTGGCGGCGGCCGCGCCCGCGCTGCGCGTCGTCCTGCAGGGGTGGAGCGTTCATGGAGCGATGTTATCCCAGTCGGAGGCTGGACCCGCATCGACGCGACGCAGGCTGAGGGATATGAAGATGACGAGCGCGACGACTGCGAACGCGAACCACTGCACGGCGTAGCCGTAGTGGCGTTCCGGCCCGAACTGCATCGCGGGCCGCCACGCGCGCTCGTAGCCGTCGGGTGCCGCGGGATCGAGCAGCAGGATGCGCGCCTCGACCGGCTCGCCGAGCGCGCGCTCGAGGTCCGCCTGCTGCGGAAAGTTCAGCACCCGCGGCCAGCGTGTATCGCCGGGCACGCCGGCCTCACCGACGCGCACTCCGGGCGCGGGCAGGCCGTCGAGGCGTCCCGCGATCGTGCGGTTCGTCGCGGCGACCTGCACGTCAGGCAGGGTCTCGCGCGATGTGCCGAGCGGCAACCAACCCCGGTCGACCAGCAACAGGCGAGCGGTATCGGCACGACGCAGCGGGGTCAGCACGCGGTAGCCCGGCTTGCCCGCCTGCGACGGCATGTTGTCGATGAGCACCTGGCGCGCCGGCTCGTACCGGCCGGCGACACGCACGTGCTGGTAGCGCGGCAGGCTGTCGAATGCGATGCCGGGGCCGAGTTCGACGTCGGTGTCCGCGCCGCGCTGGAACGAGTCGACCAGCGCCTGCTTCTCGTGCGCGCGGCCGACCTGCCACGAACCGAGGGACACGAACAGGCCGACGCTGGCCGCCGTCAGCAGCACGGCCCAGGCGCGCGGAGCGAACTCGCGGTTGCCGAATCGCAGGCTCATTTATACTGCCGCAAGCCCGCGGTGCCACGCCGCCTGACAGACCGCCTGACAGGCGGCCTGCCAGGTCGCCGTACCCGGCAACTGCAGCACCCGCACCGGCATCATCCACATGCTCATCAAGATCCTCATCGTCGCCGTACTGTTCGCGATCGTCCTCAGCCTGGCTTCAGGTCTGTTCCACCTGGTGAAGGACAGCGAAGGCCAGTCGAAGCGGATGGTCAACGCGCTGACCGTGCGCATCGTGCTCTCGGTCGCGCTCTTCGTCTTGCTGTTCATCGCCTGGTACGCGGGGCTGATCACGCCGCATAACGTCAGATAGCGCGGGAAGCGCGGTAAGGAAGAGGGTGCTGCGGGTACATTGGCAGTTACTCGTTGTCTAAGTGAAGAAGGCCGGCAATGCCGGCCTTCTTCGTTGGGTCAGGTTGCGCAAAGGTCCGAGTTGCCGCTCTTCCTTCCTGCGCTTCCTTCTCTTCCTGCTCTTCCTTCCTGCGCTTCCTGCGCTTCCTGCCCTTCCTGCCCTTCCTGCTCTTCCTCAGAGCCAGTAAACGAAGATGAACAGCCCGAGCCACACCACGTCGACGAAGTGCCAGTACCAGGCCACGCCTTCGAACGCGAAGTGCTGCTGCGGCGTGAAGTGGCCCTTCATGACGCGCAGCCAGATCACGACCAGCATGATGGCGCCGAGCGTGACGTGCAGGCCGTGGAACCCGGTCAGCATGAAGAACGTCGAGCCGTACACGCCGCTGCGGAGCGTCAGGTTCAGCTCGTGGTAGGCGTGCATGTATTCCTCGGCCTGCAGGCCGACGAACACGAAGCCGAGGATGAAGGTCAGCGCCAGGAAGATCTTGAGGATCCCGCGGTTGCCGGCCTTGAGCGCGTGGTGCGCGATCGTGATCGTGACGCCCGAGGTCAGCAGCAGCGCGGTGTTGATCGCCGGCAGGCCGAATGCCGGGATCGTCTCGAAGGCGCCGCCCACGTCGCCCGGACCGTTGGTCGGCCACGCCGGCTCGAATTCCGGCCACAGGAACAGGTTGGTCAGGAATCGGCTGCCTTCACCGCCGAGCCACGGCACCGACAGCTGCCGTGCGTAGTACAGCGCGCCGAAAAACGCGGCGAAGAACATCACCTCGGAGAAGATGAACCACATCATCCCCATGCGGAACGACCGGTCGACGCCCGCGTTATACATGCCGGCCTGGTTCTCGCCGATCACCGTGCCGAACCAGCCGTAGAACATGAAGAGCACGGCGGCGAAACCGGCCCAGAAGATGAACGGCGCGATGTTGACGCCGTTCAGCAGCGCGGCGGCGCCGAGCATCATCACGAACAGCGAGACCGAGCCGACGATCGGCCATTTGCTGCCGTGCGGGATGTAGTACTTCCCGGTGTCGGGCGCGGTGTGGGCGTGGGCCATGGCTGCTGGTTCCTGCGTTGTATCAGTCGAGCGATCGGAGAACGGGGCTTACCGTGCCGCGAGCCGCTTGGGCTCCGCGTCCGGCATCGTGTACATCGAGTAGGCGAGCGTCATGCGATCCACCTCGGCGGGCAGGTCGGGGGCCACGATGAAGCGCACCGTGAATTCGCGCTGTTCGGACGCCGCGAACGTCTGCGGCGTGAAGCAGAAGCATTCGGTCTTCTGCAGGTACTTGGCCGTCGTCGAGGGGGCGACGCTCGGGATGGCCTGCGCCACCACCGGCACGTTCGCGCGGCTCCTGACCAGGAACTTCGCTTCGTAGAGCTTGCCCGGCTGCAGCTTGATCGAGCGCGTCTCGGGCGTCAGCTCGAACGCGCTGCCTTCCGGGATCATCGACATGAACTCCAGCGTGACCTCGCGGCCGGCGCCCTGCGCGGACGCCTGGATCTGCGACGGCTTGTCGTTGACGCGGATGCCCGCGGCCTCGCAGATCACGTCATAGAGGGGCACCAATGCGAAGCCGAACGCGAAGCTGCCCGCGACCATGACCAGCAGGCTGCGGGTCAGGGAGCGGTTGGCCTGGCGCGTGGTGCCGGTGGTGTCGGTCATGGTGTGCGCGACGCGACCCCCGTCAGCCGCGCGCGCCGAACACGCCGGACGCGATGAACGCCACGTAGATCGCGATCGCGACCACCGCCAGCATGATGGCTGAGCGGCGGACGCGACGGCGCTGTTCTGCGGTGGGCTCGGTCATGGCCTGGGGCTACTTGACGACCGGCGCCTGCTCGAACGTGTGGTACGGGGCCGGCGACGGCACCGTCCACTCGAGGCCGTGGTTGTAGGCGCCGTCCCAGACGTGCTGCGACGCCTTCGCGCCGCCCTTCGCGCACTTGATGATCAGCCACACGAACAGCAGCTGCGACAGGCCGAAGCCGAACGCGCCGACCGACGAGACCATGTTCCAGTCGGCGAACTGCGTCGAGTAGTCCGGGATGCGGCGCGGCATGCCGGCCAGCCCCAGGAAGTGCTGCGGGAAGAACAGCAGGTTGACGAAGATCGTCGACGTCCAGAAGTGCCAGCTGGCGAGCTTCATGTCGTACATGTGGCCGGTCCACTTCGGCAGCCAGTAGTACACGGCCGCCATGATCGCGAACACGGCGCCCGGCACCAGCACGTAGTGGAAGTGCGCCACGATGAAGTACGTATCGTGGTACTGGAAGTCGACCGGGGCGATGGCCATCATCAGGCCCGAGAAGCCGCCGATCGTGAACAGGAACAGGAACGCGAGCGCGAACAGCATCGGCGGCTCGAAGGTGAGCGAGCCGCGCCACATCGTCGCGGTCCAGTTGAACACCTTCACGCCCGTGGGGACGGCGATCAGCATCGTGCTGAGCATGAAGAACATCTCGCCCGCCAGCGGCATGCCCACCGTGAACATGTGGTGCGCCCAGACGATGAACGAGAGGAACGCGATCGAGGCGGTCGCGTAGACCATCGCGTCGTAGCCGAACAGCTTCTTGCGCGAGAACGTCGGGATGATCTCCGACACGATCCCGAACGCCGGCAGGATCATGATGTAGACCTCGGGGTGCCCGAAGAACCAGAAGATGTGCTGGTAGAGCACCGGGTCGCCGCCGCCGGCCGCGGCGAAGAACGTCGTGCCGAAGAAGTGGTCGGTGAGC
>Ga0114939_10000428_pt1 | contig 35309 bp, 23 predicted proteins | sample AshMeaCrysSpring_FD_87196 | JGI IMG/M metagenome (GOLD analysis project Ga0114939, IMG submission 87196) | Groundwater microbial communities from Big Spring, Nevada to study Microbial Dark Matter (Phase II) - Ash Meadows Crystal Spring | ecosystem: Environmental > Aquatic > Deep subsurface >...
AGGAACATCGCGCCCGCCGTACGCGCGTCGACCTGCGGCTCATGCGGGAAGGCGCAGCTACCGTGATCGCTGCAGTCGCCCGGCGCGTCATTCACCGGCGGACAGTAGACACAGTCGTGGACCTGGGCCGGTGGCGCCATGGTGTCCGCGTGCGCCATCACGCAAGGCAGCGCGGCCGCCTGCAGCCAGGCGAGAACGAACAGCGCCAGCACGCCCCTCGTCAGGGCGCGCTGGCGCTGCCTCACCCAATTCAATCCGAATGTCACGCTGGCAACCATGGTCTGCTGGCGCGGAACCGTAACGCGATACGCCGGGCCTGACAAGAAAATCGCTCTAGAGCGGCAGCATTCTGCGGCAAGTCCCAGGGAATGCTTCACAATCGCGGGCATGCGAGCTCGCATCACCACCGCCCTAGTCCTGGCTGCCCTGGCCGCCTGCGGAGGCCCCGTTGCGGCGCCGGCGCGGCTTGGAGCGCCCGTGGAACTGCCTACGCCCGCGCCCGAGGGCAGCCGCTTCCCACACCTCGCGCCCGGCGACGACGGGATCGTGATGAGCTGGATGCAGGGCGGGAAGGACGGTCGGGTCGCCCTGCGCCATGCGACTTACGCCGGTCGGACATGGTCGGCGGTGCGCACCGTGGCCGAGGGGGCCGACTGGTTCGTCAACTGGGCCGACTTTCCCTCGGTCGTGCCGGTCTCGGGCGGCACGTGGATCGCGCACTGGCTGCAGCAGCGGCCGGGTGGCGTCTACGCCTATGACGTTCGCATCGCCGTGAGCCAAGATTCCGGCGCGACCTGGGGCGCCCCCTTTTCTCCGCACGACGACGGCACCGCGACCGAGCACGGATTCGTGACACTGCTGCCGGCCGGCGCCGGAACGCAGGCGTTCTGGCTCGACGGACGGAACACGGGCGGCGAGCACGACCACTCGAGCGGCGGCACGCAGGGCGCGATGACCCTTCGCAGCGCGATGATCGGCGACAGCGCCGGCACGCCGATGCGCGACCTGGAACTGGACCCGCGGACCTGCGACTGCTGCCAGACCGACGCGGCACAGACGAGCGAGGGCATCGTGGTCGTGTACCGCGACCGCAGCGAGGAGGAGATCCGCGACATCGCGCTCATCCGGGGAACGGACGCGGGGTGGTCCGCGCCAATCGCGGTCGCGCACGACAGCTGGCGCACGGAGGCCTGCCCGGTGAACGGCCCGGCCGTGGCTGCACGGGACGACGCCGTGGTCGTCGCCTGGTTCACCGCGCCGGACCGGCCGAGGGTACGGGTCGCGTTCTCGCCCGACGGTGGCCGGACATTCACTCCACCAATCGACGTCGCGGTGGGCGCGCTCGCCGGGCGGGTCGACACGCTGCTCCTGCCCGACGGCCGCGCGGTCGTGAGCTGGCTTGCGGACACTCCCGGCTCGGCCGAGATTCGCGCACAGATCGTCACGCCCTCGGGTCCTGCCGGCGCCGCCATCACCGTGGCTCGATCCGACGTGGCCCGTTCCTCGGGATTTCCTCAGATGGTAGCCGCCGACGGCGGACTGCTGTTCGCTTGGACGCGCACGGGCGATCCGCCGCAGGTCCTCACCGCCTTCGTGCCCGTCCACTGAGCCCGGCCGGACGTGGCGCTGTGTTAGGATCCCACCCCGGTTTTCCCCTGTCTTACGACCTTCCGGAGCTCGACAGATGTCCAGCACGATCAAGCTCGACGTGCCCGCCCAGGGCCAGAAGATCACCATCGCCAACGGTCGGCTGCAGGTGCCGGACCGGCCCGTCATCCCGTTCATCGAGGGCGACGGCACGGGTCCGGACATCTGGCGCGCGTCGGTGCGCGTGCTCGACGCCGCGGTGGCGAAGGCCTACGGCGGCAAGCGCAAGATCGAGTGGATGGAGGTCTACGCCGGCCAGAAGTCGAACGATCTCTACAACACCTGGCTGCCCGAGGAGACCGTGCAGGCCTGCCGCGACTACCTCGTCTCGATCAAGGGCCCGCTCACGACCCCGATCGGCGGCGGGATCCGCTCGCTGAACGTCGCGCTCAGGCAGATGCTCGACCTGTACGTGTGCCTGCGCCCGGTGCGCTGGTTCAAGGGCGTGCCCTCCCCGGTCAAGGCTCCGGGCAAGGTCGACATGGTGATCTTCCGCGAGAACACCGAGGACATCTACGCCGGCATCGAGTTCGAGGCGGGCAGCGCCGACAACGAGAGGTTCAGGGCGCTGTTCAGGGAAGCGTTCCCCAAGCTCTACGCGAAGATCCGCTTCCCCGACAGCTCGGGCATCGGCATCAAGCCGATCTCGAAGGACGGCACCGAGCGCCTCGTGCGCGCCGCCGTCCAGTACGCGATCGACAACAGGCGCAGGAGCGTGACGATCGTGCACAAGGGCAACATCATGAAGTTCACGGAGGGTGCCTTCCGCAACTGGGGCTACGCACTCGCCGAGAGCGAGTTCGCGGACCACACCTACACCTGGGACCAGTGGGAGCGCACTCGCGCCGAGAAGGGCGAGAAGGCCGCCAACGCCGAGCAGGACGCAGCGAAGCAGGCCGGAAAGATAATCATCAAGGACGCCATCGCCGACATCACGCTGCAGCAGGTGCTCACGCGTCCCGACGAGTTCGACGTGATCGCGACGATGAACCTGAACGGCGACTACCTCTCGGACGCCCTTGCCGCGCAGGTCGGCGGAATCGGCATCGCGCCGGGCGGCAACATCAACTACATGACCGGTCATGCGGTGTTCGAGGCGACTCACGGCACGGCTCCGAAGTACGCCAACCTCGACCGCGTGAACCCGGGTTCCGTGATCCTCTCGGGCGAGATGATGCTGCGCTACATGGGCTGGTACGAAGCGGCCGACGCGGTCATCAATGCCATGGACAGGACCATCGCGCAGAAGACGGTCACCTACGACTTCGCGCGCCTCATGGAGGGCGCGACCGAGGTCAAGTGCAGCGAGTTCGGGGACGCCCTCATCCGCAACATCTAGGCGTCGCCCGATGGGCGGCTGGGAAAGGAAGGCCGACGCGTTGAATCTTCAGGTCGCGAAGCCGCGCACGCGCGACGAGCTGATCCAGGACTGTGCCCAGGCACTGGTCGACGCGTTCGCCGACTACAACGCTGAGTTCCGCTCGATCACGCAGCGGGCCCGGCAGCGCTTCGAGGAGCGGGACTGGCGCGGCAGCCAGAAGGACGCGGTCGAGCGCATCGGACTGTACTCCAAGTACGTGGACGGCGCCGTCGAGATCATGCACCGCATGCTCGGCGAGGACGTCCACGAGCGGGCGATCTGGTCGAGCATAAAGCGCCGCTTCGCCGAGATCATCGACCCGCTGCAGGACAACGAGTTCCCGAAGACGTTCTTCTGCTCGATCACGCGGCAGACGTTCGGCACCGTGGGGGTGGATCCGGCAGTCGAGTTCGTCGCGCTCGACCTCGACCCGCTGTCAAACGTCACGACGCACGTCGAGACGAAGGTCTACGTGAACCGCGGCTCGATCGAGCTGCTGGTCGAGGAACTCCTGGCGGACTTCCGCTTCCGCTCCCCGTACCGCGACTTCGACCGCAGCGTGAAGATGGTCGCCGACGAGCTGAAGGCGTCGCTCGAGAACGGCGGCGAGCGTCGCACCATCGAGCGCCTCGAGGTGATCAAGGAAGTCTTCTACCAGATGACCCGCGCCTACCTCGTCGGGCGCATCAGCGGCCGCGGCTGGACGCTGCCGTTCGTGGTCGCGCTCCGCAACCAGGACAGCGGCGTGCTGGTCGACGCGATCATGCTCGACGAGAGCACGGTCAGCGTGCTCTTCAGCTTCACGCGCTCGTATTTCCATGTCGACCTTGCGCACGTTGGCGAGGTCGTCAAGTTCCTGAAGGAGAATCTGCCGCGCAAGCCGGTCAGCGAGCTCTACACCGTGCTGGGCCGCGCCAAGCAGGGCAAGACGGAACGCTACCGCGAGCTCTTCCGCCACCTGCAGCACTCGGACGACCAGTTCGTGCTCGCGCCCGGCGAGAAGGGCCTGGTGATGGTGTGCTTCACGCTGCCCTCCTTCGACGTCGTATTCAAGCTGATCCGCGACAGGTTCCCTTACCAGAAGAACATCCTGCGCTCCGACGTGCTCGCCAAGTACGACCTCGTTTTCCGGCACGACCGCGCGGGCCGGCTCGTGGACGCGCAGGAATTCAGGAAGCTCAAGTTTCCGAAGGCGCGGTTCGCGCCCGACCTGCTGCAGGAGCTCCTCACCGAGACGTCGAACACGGTGCACGACCTCGGGGACGAACTCCTCATCGACCACCTGTACATCGAGCGGCGCATGACCCCGCTCAACCTGTACGTGCGCACGGCGACCCGCGAGCAGGCGGAGAAGGCGGTGCTCGACTACGGCCAGGCGATCCGCGATCTCGCCGTGACCAACATCTTCCCGGGCGACCTGCTGCTTAAGAACTTCGGCGTGACCCGCCACGGACGCGTGATCTTCTACGATTACGACGAGCTCTGCCTCGTGACCGACTGCCGGTTCCGCGAGGTCCCGGAGTCCCGGTACGAAGAGGACGAGATGCGCGGCGACGCGTGGTTCTACGTCGGCGAGAGCGACGTATTCCCGGAGACGTTCATCAACTTCCTCGGCTTCGACCCGGGCCTGAAGAAGGTCTACCTCGACGCCCACGCCGAGACGTTGACCGCGGAGTGGTGGCGCGGCATCCAGCAGCGTCTGCGCGAGGGCGACCTGCTCGAGGTCCTCCCCTACCACAAGCACCGGGTCCGGGTGTTCAGCAGCCTCGCATGACTCGCAGCCGACTGCCGCCGGCCTGGCTCGTCGCGGTCCTGCTGCTGATGGCATTCGCCTTCCAGGGCACGCGCGGCATCTGGGAGCCGGACGAGGGACGCTATACCTCGACCGGTCTCAACATGTTCGAGAGCGGCGACTGGCTGGTGCCGACCATCAACGGCGAGCAGCCGCACCTCACCAAGCCGCCCGTGACGTACTGGGCGCTGGCCTCGAGCTTCGCGCTGCTCGGGCGGAACGAGTGGGCGGCGCGACTGCCCGGCGCGCTGGCGTTCTTCGGCACCGGCCTGCTGGTCTTCGGCCTCGGCCGGCGCTTCACGCCGTCGAAGCCCTGGCTGCCCGCGCTGATCTACGGGCTCTCGCTCGCCCCGATCCTCGGCTCCAACGTGATCTCGACGGACGTGCTGCTCACGTTCTTCGAGGCGCTCGCGATGTACGCCTTCGTCCGCGCGTACGCAGTGCCCGGAGCGCTCGAGCGTCGATGGGTGCGGTTCATGTGGCTGGCCTGGGGACTGGCGTTCATGACCAAGGGCCCGCCGGGGCTGCTGCCACTGCTCGCGATGTTCGCCGTGCTGGCGTTCCACGACCGCCCGGCGCTGCGCCGCCTCTTCGATCCGCTCGGGCTCGTCGCCTTCGCGGCCATCGCCTTCACGTGGTTCGCAATCCTGATCGCGCAGGAGCCTGCGCGATTCGGCTACTTCGTGAGCTACGAGGTCTACGATCGCATCTTCACGGCCAAGCACGACCGCAACGACTACTGGTACGCGCCGTTCACGATCTTCGGACCGATGTTCCTCGTGGGCGCCCTGCCCTGGTGGGTGCTGTCGCTCGTCGCCGCAGGCGGCCCACGCACGGCGTGGCGCACATTGCGCGAGAGGCAGCGCGCTGGCGACCGGGACTGGCAGATGCTGTCGTGGTGGTTCCTGCTGCCGCTGGTGGTCTTCTCGCTCGCCCAGTCGCGGCTGCAGCTCTACGTCCTGCCGCTGTTCGTGCCGCTCGCGCTGCTGCTCGCCCGCCCGCTGTCAGGATGGACGTGGCTCACGACGAGGCGCCTCGCGACCGTCGCCGGGCTCACCGGCGGCGCGCTGCTCGCGATCAAGGGCTACGCCGGGTACGTGTCTTCCGACCGCGATTCGCGCAGCATGGCCCGCGCCATCGCCGGGATCGTCGATACGGGCAGCATCGACGGCATCGTGTTCGTCGACATGCGTCCGTTCTACGGGCTCAACCTCTACCTCGACACGAAGATCGAGGGCGTACAGGTCGGGGAGCACCGCTACGACTATTCGAAATTCGTGGCCGAGGAGAATCTCTGCTCGGAACTGGCCGGCCGCGGGCGGAGCGTCTATGCGCTGAAGCAGGGCAAGACCGACCGGTTCGTCGAGGCCGTGGCGAGCTGCGACGGGATGACCGCGGTCGAGATCGGCCGCTTCGAGGCCGACGACAACGAGATCGCGCTGCTCGAGGTGCGCCGCTGAGGCCGATGCGGTCTCAGAGCCGGTAGTTCAGCCGGACGAAATAGCGGCGGCCGAGCACGTCGTACTGCGAGGGATCGGTGTTCGCCTGCACGTATGACGGGAAGATCGGCGGGTCGGCATCGGCGAGGTTCTCGACGCCGGCGCGCAGCACGAGACCCGCCAGGGCACCCGCCGGGAATTCGTACCCGACGACGACATCGAAGTAGTTCTGAGCGTCCAGCGTGAAATCGGGAAACGCTGCATCCCGCATCGAGTCCACGTAGCGCCACTGCAGGACGAAATCGAAGTCGCTCCAGAGGTAGCTCGCCCGCAGATTCCACTTCCAGTCGGGTAGCGCTCCGCCGACGACCGCACCGATCGTACCGTCGGCCTCGACCGGATCGACGCCACGGGCCTGCAGTTCGTCGAACGACAGCACATGGCCCACGAGCCAGTTGATCCCGATCTCGCCCGGCCCGACCGGCGCGCCCCAGTCGACCTGTACGTCGATGCCCTGCGTCCGGTACCCGGCCGTGTTGCGCAGGATCGAGGTCGCGTCCCGGATGACGCCCGTCTCGGCGTCCCGGGCGAAGTACGTGCAATAGTCGTTCGTCACCGTGAGCGTTCGATTGAACTGCGAATCGTAGCAACGGTCGACCGCATCGCTCGCGTCGACCAGTGCAATCGCGTCCTCGATGGAGATGTCGTACCAGTCGACGGACAGCTGCAGCTTCTGCAGCCATGACGTCTCGAACCGCGGCTCGAGCACGATGCCCGCCGTGTAGGTGTCCGCCGTCTCGACGTCGAGATCCGGATTCCCGCCGCTGACCCCGCCGACTTCCGGATCCGGGTTCGAGAATGTGGGCAACAGGTCGGCCGGCATGCCCTGGGCGAGACAGAGCGATTCGACGGCGGCGCGATCCGGGCCGGTCCGGTATGCGCCATCGACGTTACAGGGATCCCCCTTCGTTCCGTCGATGAACACCGTGGGGCCGAGTTGCGGCTGGTACAGTTCGTAGACGCTCGGGGCGCGCACGGCGTGCTGGTAGGAGCCGCGCAACAGGTAGGCCCCGGACGGCCGGTACAGGAGCTCGCCCTTGTAGGAACTGACGCCGCCGACCGACGCGTAGTCCGACCAGCGGTAGCCGAGCACGGCATCGAGACTGTGCGCCCAGGGCTCGCCCGCGGCGATTGGCACGAGCACCTCGGCGTACAGGTCGGTGTTGTAGTCGTAACCGTCGACGTCGTCCGAGGCGTTGAAGCCCTGGATGTCGGGGCGGCCGTCGGGCAGGAATGTGCTCGCGATGGGATCGGCCGCGTAGCTGAAGTCGTCCCGCTTGAAAAACACGCCCGCCACGCCCTTGAGGTCACCGGCCGGCAGGGTGACGATCGGGCCGCTCGCGGAGGCTTCCGCGACGTACTGGCTGACCTCCGTCCGGTTGGTGCCGTCGGCGACCACGTAGGCGGCGCACTCCGCCGATATCGACCGGAGCCCGAAGGGATTGAAGCCGCCACAGAGGGCCTTCCCGCCATCGGCCGCAAATGTGAGCTCCTGGAGTCGCGAAGTGAGCGCGTTGTTCTCCTGGGTCTCGCGCTGGTCGTTCCAGCCCCCCTGCGCGTAGAGCTCGTAAGTCCAGCCGCCGGCGAGGTCGCCGCGCATCCCGAGCGTGCCCTGCAGCGACTCGTACTGATCCTGCGCGCGACGCGGACCGAGCTCCGACATGCGCTTCGAGAACCGGAAGGGTGCGTTGCGGTTGGCGCGGGAAGCGAGCAGCGTGGCGAGGTCGGCGGAAACGTAGGGATTGCTCACCGGGATCAGGATGTTCATCACGGGCGTCGCCGCGAGCTGCCGCGTGACCGAGTAATCGGCATACAGCAGGTCCGCAAAAAACGTCGCCGCATCGCCGACCTCGTACTCCGCCCGGCCGAAGAACGAGTAGCGTTCGAGCGGCAGTTGCAGCGCGTTTTCCGGGGCGAAGTTGTACCGATAGGTGATGTCGTTGGCGGTCCTCGGATCCGGCTCGCCGCGGAAATTGGCCACCGCGCCCTGGGTCGGCACCGGCAGCAGGCCGAGGGTGAACAGCGTTCCGTCCGAGTTGAACCCTAGCTGGTTCTGGTAAGGCACGGAGCCCGCCGGATATCCGTAGGAGGCGAACAATGCGTTGAAGGCGGCGCGGCTCGCCGTCACCTGCGCGCGACCCTCCTCGATCGTGGCCGACCCCGAGTAGATGAACTGGTTCTTCGGTCCGGTCAGGCCTGTGCCCTGCTCGGGCGGCAGGTACTGCAAGGCGTAGCGCGAAAATGCTCGCTCAGAGTAATCGACCTGGTCACGCCGTGTGTAGCCCGCGAAACCCATCAGCGAACCGCGGCCCTCCGCGAAATCCGTGCCGGCGGCGAGCCCGAACGCATATTCATCGGCGTCGCCCTGGCCGGTCACCCCGCCCATCGCGTCGAACTCGACGCCGTCGAAATCGTGGCGCAGCTTGAAGTTGACGACGCCCGCGAGTGCGTCGGATCCATAGACCGCCGACGCGCCGCCCGTGATGACTTCCACGCTGTCGATCAGCATCGGGGGTATGAGGTTGACGTCGACGACACCCGTGCCATTGGCAGGGATCACGCGCCGCCCGTCGATCAGCACCAGCGTGGCCGTGGTCGGAAGTCCGCGCAGGGAGAGGTTGCCCTGCCCGCCGTTGGCCGGGTTGTTCGACGTGCTGCCGTAAGCGGGCACGAACTGCGGCAAGGTATCGAGCACGCCTTCCACGGTGATCGCAGAAGACTGCTCAAAGCGCGTGGCGTCCACCGAGACGATCGGACTCGCAGAGGAAAAGTCCGGCCTGGCGATGCGCGAGCCGGTGACGACGATTTCCTCGAGTTCGGCATCCTGACCCTGCGTCGTGCCGCAGGTCGCGAGGCCCGCAAGCAGGACGGCGCAAGGCACCGGGACAGACCGATGAACCCTTCGACCCACGGGCGCTCCCCATGCCTGAATGCGGCTCGTCAGCGGTCGCGTTTCACCGCTCGATGCACTTGAGTATTGTTTACGCCGCGTATACTGACGCGTCAAGAGTGTCGCACAGTTGCGACGAACCGCGGGCCCTGCCGATTGAGACCTTCCGTCCGCCGCAATCCACAGGGCAGCCTTCTGCATCGGCTGCGCGAACGTGGCGTGGTCCGCGTCGCGGCAAGCTACGCGGTCATCGCGTGGCTCGCGCTGCAGATTGCCGACGTCACGCTCGAGCCGCTTGGCCTGCCCCGGTGGGTGATGACCGCGCTCATACTCGCCGCGGTCGCCGGATTCCCGCTCGCGCTCGCCCTCGCCTGGTACCTCGAGCTCGGCGAGGAAGGCGTCTCGATCGACAGCGCGGCAGAAGGCGAGCCACGCCCGTCCACTCGGGGCTGGCGTCACTACGCCGACGCGATCGTGATCGGCATTCTCCTGGTCGCCGTCGTGGTCCTGCTCGTGCGCCAGTCCGACCTCGGCAAGCCGAAGCCGCCCGCGAATCCCGCCATCGCCGTGCTGCCCTTCGAGAACCTCTCCGGCGACCCGGAGCAGGACTACTTCTCCGACGGCCTCGCCGAGGAGACGCTCGACCGACTCGGTCGTGTGCCGGGGCTCAAGGTCATTGCCCGCGCCTCGTCATTCGGATTCAGGGGCCAGAACGTCGACGCGAAGACAATCGCGGAAAAACTCGGCGTGACCACACTGCTCGAAGGCAGCGTGCGCCGTGACGGTCAGCGTCTGATGCTCACCGCGCGCCTCATCGACGGGGCCACCGGCCAGCAGGTATGGTCGGGAAGCTTCGACCGGGAGCTGCAGGACATCTTCGCCGTGCAGGCCGAGCTCGCCGCCGCCATCGTCGAGGCCATCGTCCCGGCGGCAAAGGGCTCGCCGGCGGAGGGCAGCGACGCGCCCACCCTCGACCTCAGTGCCTACGATCTCTACCTCGCCGCAAAGATGCAGCTGGTCATGCGCACCGAGGAGTCGATCGACAAGTCGAGCGCGCTCGCGGAGCAGGCCGTCGCACTCGATCCGGATTTCGCCCGCGCACAGGCCCAGCTCGCGCACTCCCTGCTTTTCAAGGCGTTGTTCAGCCAGGGCGACACGCCCGACCGGGTCGCGGCGATCCGCCGCCGGGCCGAAGCGGCGGTCCATAAGGCGCTCGCCCTCGATCCGGACCTCTCCGAGGCGCACGGGGCCTACGCCAACCTGTTGCGCGACTCCGCTCGACCCGGCGCCGAGGAGCACTATCGTCGCGCGCTCGAGTTGAATCCCAACAATGCCGCGAGCTGGCACGACTATGCGGTCTTTCTGGGTGGCGAAGGCAAGGAGGCGGAGTCCGACCAGGCCACGGCGCGTGCGCTCGAGCTCGATCCGCGCCAGCCGGTGACCTGGGCCAACTACCTCGGCAGCGTCTCGCGCAAAGGCCGCGCACGGTTCGAGGCGGAGCTGGCGCGTGCCATCCGCACCGTCGGCGACATGCCCGGCGCCGTCGATCGTTTTCCCTTCGGTGCCTGGACGCAAAATCGCGACGATTATCGCAAGGCGATCCTCGATGCCATGCGAGTCCTCGCGGAGCACGACCAGACTCCCCCGCAGCTGCTGCTGCCGGGCGCCGTCGTTCCGGGCTTTCCGCAGCCGCTCATGCAGGCGGCGCACGTGGCCGCTCGGCGCGACCGGATGGACGATGCCCCGGCCTGGATCTACCAGTACCGCGCCTGGCATTCCGTGGATCTCGAGCGCGCGCGGCAGGCACTGACGGGTGAGACCGGCCAACGCCGCCAGGTGAACGTCGCGGCCGCCCGCCGGTACAACCTCGTGGAGGTGGCCGGGCTTGCGGGCGACTGGCAGGCGGTCGACCAGGCGCTGGCTGAAGTCCTGGCGAATGCGCCCGAGGATGATCCAAGGACCCATGCCGTGGTTGCGTTCTGGCGGGCCATGCAGGGCCGTTACGAGGAAGCCGCCCGCTCGCTCGCCCTTGCGGAACCCGTCCCCATGCAGAGGGAAGGTCCGGCGCTCGGTGCCAGTCTCGCCTGGGGACAGATGGACACCGCGATCGTGCGCATCCTGCGCGCCACGGGGCGCGGCGCCGAGGCCGATCGACGCGCCGCGGAGGCGCTGAAACGCCTGCAGCCACCGCATTCCGTCGGTGACGACGGACCCTGTCACTGGGGTCTCTGGGAGTCCGGGCCGGTGGCGTACGCCAGCCTGGCCGCCAACGAGGGTTTGAAGTCAGAAGCGGTCCGTGCGTTGCGCCTGGCCATGCAGTGCGGTGACCTCCCCTTCGGCTTCTGGCCGCATCTGCCATGGTTCAAGTCCCTCGAGGGCTACGCGCCCTACGACGAACTGCTGCGGGAGCGGTCGCAACGTATCGAATCGCTGCGCGCCGAGCTGCTCGGGATGGAGGCCGAGGCGATGAGAACGGCCGACGCCGCACGCTGAATACGGGACCCACCGAGCCGTCGCTGACAGGCTATGCTTCTCGCGTGAGCAGTCAGGGCGAAACCAACGGCGGCTCGCCGGCCGATCCAACCCGGGACGATCGCCCGCGCCCGGGCTGGCTGCAACGCCTGCGCGAACGCGGCGTGCTCCGGGTCGCGGCGAGCTACGCGATCATCGCCTGGCTGCTGCTGCAGATCGCCGACGTCACGCTCGAGCCGCTGGGCGCACCCGCCTGGGCGATGACCGCTCTCATCATCGCCGCGGCCGTCGGCTTCCCCATCGCCCTCGCGCTCGCCTGGTTCCTCGAGGTCGGCGAGCACGGCGTCGAACTCGACACCGCCGCGGAGGGCGTGGCGCGACCCCGGGCGCGCGGCCTGCGCCACTACGCCGACGCGATCGTGATCGGGATCCTCATGGTGGCCGTCGTGGTACTGCTCGTTCGCCAGTCCGACCTCGGCAGGCCAAAGCCGCCCGAAAACCCGGCCATCGCCGTCCTTCCATTCGAGAACCTCTCCGGCGACCCGGAGCAGGAGTACTTCTCCGATGGACTCGCCGAAGAAATGCTCGACCGACTCGGCCGGGTGCCGGGCCTCAAGGTCATCGCCCGCTCCTCGTCCTTCGGCTTCAAGGGCAAGGACGTCGACGCGAAAACGGTCGCCGAGCGGCTCGGGGTGACCACGCTGCTCGAGGGCAGCGTGCGTCGCGACGGACAGCGGCTCAAGCTCACGGCGCGTCTCGTCGACGGCGCCACCGGACAGCAGGTGTGGTCCGGCAGCTTCGATCGGGAGCTCGTCGACCTGTTCGCCGTGCAGGCGGAACTTGCCGCCGCCGTCGTCGAGGCCATCGTCCCGGCTGCGAAAGGCTCTCCCGTGGAACGCAGCATCGCGCCGACCCTGGACCTCAGTGCCTACGACCTGTACCTCGCCGCGCGCGGCCAGCTCGTGCTGCGATCGTTCAACTCGATCCCGAAGTCGGTCGCGCTGTCGGAGCAGGCAGTGCGCCTCGACCCCGGCTTCGCCCAGGGCCAGGCACATCTGGCCAATTCCCTGTCGTTCCTCGCCGAAATGGGACCGGATCTCACGCCCGAACAGCGGGCCGCGCTGCGTCGCCGGGCGGAGGCTGCGGTCCACGAGGCCCTGGCGCTCGATCCGGATCTCTCCGAGGCGCACGGCGCTTACGCGAACCTGCTGCGCAATACGGGTCGACCCGGCGCCGAGGAAGAGTACCGGCGCGCCCTCGAACTCAACCCCAACAATGCCGCGAGCTGGCACGACTACGCGGTCTTTCTCGGCAACGCCGGACGGAGGACGGAGTCGAACCAGGCCACGGCGCGCGCGCTCGAACTCGATCCGCGACAGCCGTCGACCTGGGCCAACTATCTCTCGAATGTCGTCCAGCCGGGCAACCCACGCTACATGGCCGAGTACGAACGCGCCGTGAGCCTGGTCGGCGACATGCCGTTCGCACTCGACCGGCTGACGATGCCCTGGGCCGCGGTCCAGGGGTATCCGTCCATGATCATGGAGGCCGGAATCGCCAAGGCCCGAAAATTCTCGGACGACAACCTGCCGGCGTTCCTGAACTTCTACCGCGCCTGGTCCATGGTCGACGTCCGCTACGGGGCGCGCTACCTGGCGGGGCGCAACGACCGGGCCCACGGCATCGATTACACCAAGGTCAGGATGTTCGTCGAGGCCGAGGCGCTCGGCCTGCAAGGTAAATGGGACGCGCTCGACCAGCAGTTCTCTGCGCTCGAGGCACGACTCGGCAGCGACAATCCGCACGTGCAGGCCCAGAAGGCGTTCTGGATGGCCATGCAGGCGCGCTACGACGAGGCGGCATCCGCACTCGCCCTCGCGGAGCCGCTGACCGACGAAACCGGGATCCCGCCGCTGCTGAGCGGCACCCACGAATGGGGGTTCGGCCTCGGACCGGCCGCGACCGTCCTCGTGCTGCGGGCCACCGGGCGCGCCGATGAGGCGGAAAAGCGCGCGCGAGAGACTCTCGCCGCGCTCGAAGAGGATCGCCAGCGGCAAGGGGACGGTTGCGGCTGGCAAGGCAGGATCCAGCGCGCAAGCCTGCTCGCCGTGACGGACCGGCGCAACGAGGCGGTGGCCGACCTTCAGTCCGCCATGCGCTGCGGCGAACTGCCCTACGGATTCCAGCCCGGGCTGCCGATGTTCCGCCTGCTCGACGGGATTCCTGCCTACGAGGAACTCAAGCGCGAACGGGAACGCCGCATCGAGCGCTTGCGCGGTGAGCTGCTCGGCATGGAGCGCGCTGCGGGACTGTCACCCGAATCGGATGTTTTGCGGCGCCCGGCCGGTCCGGGCTAGTCTCGCAAGCTGCCGGGAAGGAGCTGCCACCATGTCGCGGACACACACCGGATTGCTGGCCCTGCCATGCCTCGCGCTCGCCTTCGCGGCAGCAGCTCAGGACGCCAACGTCGCCCTGCCGGTTCCCGAGATCGAGAAGATGATGGCGGGCAGCGACTTCCGCATCGTCTCGGCCGAGATCAGCCGCCCGAAGGCCAGGGGCGACATCACGCTCAGGATCGAGGCGTCTTTCGACGGGGCGGCGCCGATGCGCTTCAAGCTTCGCAAGGCCGAGCCCGGCGGCGAATCGTTCAACAACGTTCCTCGCTACGACCTCGCGGCCTACGAGCTGCAGAAGCTTTTTCTCGACGCGAACGAGTACGTCGTGCCGCCCACCGCGCTGCGCTTCGTGCCGCTGGAGGAATTCCGCAAGCACTCCCCTAACGTCGAGCGCACCTTCCCTGGCACCGAGCAGGTGCTCTCGGTCGTGCAGTACTGGCTGAACGAAGTGAAGGTGATCGCTGACGTGTACAACCCTGAGACCTTCGCGACGGATCCCGTCTATGCACGTCACATCGGCCAGCTGAACGTGTTCACCGACCTGATCGACCACTCGGACTCCAACGCCGGCAATTTCCTGATCTCGCGGGTGACGCCCGGCGCGCGGGTGTTCTCGATCGATAACGGCGTGGCGTTCGCCTCGGAGGAAAGCGACCGCGGCAAGCTCTGGAAAGACCTGCGCGTGGACCGCCTTCCGGCTGACACGGTGGAGCGACTGCGGAAGATCACGCCACAGATGCTGCAGCAGTCGCTCGGCGTGGTCGCCCAATGGCAGCTGCAGGACGGCCGATACGTCCCGGTGCCGAAGGGCGAGAACATCGCCCCGAATCAAGGAGTGCGGCGCAAGGACGACGTACTGCAGCTCGGACTGCGCAAGAACGAGATCGCGAAGCTCGCGCGCGCGCTCGAGAACCTGATCGAGAGGATCGACGAAGGTGACGTCAAGACATTCTGACGGGTTGCACACCATGGCCCCACCGCGAACGCTCGAGGCATGCCTGGCCTGGGTCGGCTGGCCCCTCGTCGCGGCCGTCGCCCTCATTACCGGCATCGCGACGCGCCCGGTCGCGGCGGAGCCTCGCCAGGTCGAGTGGAAGGGCGTGGACCGGGTCGTTGCGTTCGCCGACGTCCACGGGGCCTACTCCGAGCTCACCGCACTGCTCCAGTCGGTGGGCGTCGTCGACGGCGGCCTGAAGTGGAAGGCGGGCAAGACCCATCTCGTGAGCCTCGGTGACCTGCTCGACCGCGGCGCCGATTCCCGCAAGGTCATGGACCTGCTGATGCGGCTGCAGGACGAGGCCGCCGCAGCCGGGGGCCGGCTGCACCTCGTGCTCGGCAACCACGAAGCAATGAACGTGCTCGGTGACCTGCGCTACGTGGACAAGGGCGAATTCGCGGCGTATTCGGCCGACGAGGATCCCGCCGAGCGAGCGGCGCAGAAATCCGCGTTCCTCGTGCGGGTCCCCGGCGCGACCGAGGCGGACTTCGACCGGCTCTTCCCGCCGGGGTACTTCGCTCACCGCAGGCTGCTCGGTCCCGACGGCCGGTACGGCCGCTGGCTCCTCCGGCAGCCGGTCATCGTGCTGATCAACGACACTGTCTACATGCACGGCGGTCCGTCCGCCGTGCTCGGCAGCCGCGGAATCGCCCAGCTGGACGCCGACTACTCGGCCGCAGTGTCGAACTACCTGGCCGCGGAGGCGGAAATGCGCAAGGCGGGGCTGGTGCTGCCGGAGGACGCCTACTCGAAGCGGCCCGACCTCGCGCAGTCGCGCGTGGACGCCATGCCGGACGGCGACGCGAAAGCTGCGCTCGTACCCGCGGTTGCCCGCTTCAAGGCCGCCGACGAGGAGCCCCTGCTCGGCGCCCGCGGGCCAAACTGGTCCCGTGGTGTGGCCCTCTGCCACGAGTGCTCGGAGGGCGACGTGCTGAAGCCGTTCCTGCAGCGCACGGGCGCCCGGCGCCTCGTCGTCGGCCACACGGTCGCCCGGAACCAGACCGTCGCGTCTCGATTCGACGGCACCGTGGTGAAGCTCGACGCCGGGATGAACCGTGCCGTGTACAAGGGCCGGCCCGCCGCGCTCGTGACCGACGCAACAGGTTCGGGCGTCGCCTACGCCAACCCGACCGTCGCGCCGGCCGCGATACCGGCCGAACCGCTCTTCATCAGCTCAGCTACGCTGGGCGAGAACGAGGTTGCAGAGATCCTCGCCCGCGGCGCGCTGCAGGTCGTGGAGAGCTGTGCGCCCGGCGTGCTCGAGGTGCGAGCAACACTCGACGGGCGCAGCGTCGATGCCATGTTCGAGGTTGCGCCGGACGACGTCGCGAAGCGCGAGCTCGCTGCCCTGGGGCTCGACCGCCTGCTCGGGCTCGGCCTGGTGCCCGCGACCGTGCTGCGCGAATTCGAAGGCCAGAGGGGTGTGCTCCAGGGTCGGCCGGAGAACTGGGTCAGCGAGCGGGACCGGCAGAACGCGGCCAAGGCGGCAGCGGACGGACTCGTCTGCCAGGCCATCACCGGCGACCCTCGGGCGGCGCTCGCGCGACGTCCGGTCGCTCCGCAGTCCCAGCCGGCGAGGATGCCGTCAGGCGGCTGGTGCGAGCTGACGCCGCAATTCCAGCTCGCCTACGCGTTCGACGCCCTGATCGACAACCGCGGGCGCACGTTCGATCGCTACCTGTACGACCTCGACACGACCATTCTGTTCCTGACCGGCCACGGCGCGGCATTCGGGCCAGGCACGGAGGTCGCGAAGGCCCTCGAGGCGGCGCTCGCGAAGACGGGGCCGGAGATGCTGGCGCGCCTGCGGCGTCTCGACGCCGCCGGCCTGAAGAAGGCCATCGGCGAGCAGCTGGGCGACAAAGAGATCAGGGCCCTGCTCGCCCGGCGTGACCGCATCCTCGAGATCGCCGGAAGCGCCGGGCGCTGACGGACTCGCTCAGGCCGGGTTCCCGTCCGATCGTCGGACGATGAACGTGCTCGAAGCCTCGAGACCGTCGACGTCGTTTGCCACCACGACGACGCGCAGCTCCTCGACGAAACCCTCCGGCGCATGCCCGGTGAAGCTGCGCGACTTCGCGTCGAACAGCAGCCACCCGGGCAGCGGACGGCCATCCGCGAGGCGCGCAGAGAGGTAGAGCACGTCCCCCGGGTCGGCGTCGACGAATGCGTCCTCGCCAATCTGGTGACGGACCGGGCAGCCCGGCAGGTATACGAGGTCGGCGATCGGCTGGCCGACCTCCGGGGCAACGTTGATCACGTTCTCCTGCGCCTTGCATGCGAATTCGCGCCCGATGGCCACGGCGAGCCCGATCCACGCGATCGCAAGCAGCAGGTTCAGGAGCGCGAAGGTCGGCGCCGTCCAGTCGAGCAGGTTGAGGCCCACGTAGACGACCCCCGCCTGGATCAGGTCACCGACACGCCAGAAAAACGTGTCGATCGCCGTCTTGCCCTCGTACTTCGCATCGCGGTCTACGGGCAGGAAGAGCGCCTGCCGGGTCGTGTTCATGAGCGAGTAATCCATCGCGTTCTCGGCGATCTTCACGAAGCGGATCAGCGTGAAGATCGGGACGAATCCGACGAGCATCGGCGACAGGGCGAGCAGCCCGTACCCGATCGCGACCATGACCGGGTGGATCACCAGCGCACCCTTCACGCCGACGCTCCGATAGATGCGCGCCACCAGGAACAGCTGTATCGCGAGCCCGACCAGCGTCACCCAGAACTGGAAGCCGCCGTAGAACTCCGCGATCAGCACGCCTGCGCTCGTCGCGCCTCCGCTCGCGAGGGCGCGCGCCGCCGCATCACGCTGCACGAAATCCGCGAGGATGAATTCACCCGTGGTGTTGATCCAGTTGAGCAGCACGACGAGCAGCGCGATCAGCAGCAGGTACCGGTCGCGCATGACGAGCCCGAGCCCGCCGAGCAGTCGCGGGACGGGCCGCCCGTGCTCGACGCCTGTCGAGCGCGAGCCTTCCGGCACGGCCGCGCGCTCCGGCCCCGCGAGGAACATGGTCGCGAGCAGCACCACCGTCGCAGCGACCAGCAGACCGACCGGGGTGAGTGCCGCCACCGTGAGCTGCGCCGTCTTCGCGCCCGCGAGCGCACCGAGGTTGGCCCCGACCATGATCACCGGGAACAGCCGCTGGCCGCTCTTCAGGTTGAAGCTGTCCGCGGCAAAGGCCCAGAGCTGTGCGACGACCGTCAGGCCGAAGACGCTCACCCAGACGTAGAACGCGAACGCGAACGACGTCCCGCTGCCCGCGAAGGCGGCGAACACCAGCATGTTCGACGCGAAGAACAAGGTGATCGCGCGCAGCAGCCGCTCGCCGTCGAGGCGCCGCCGCACGATGCCGTACAAGGGCACCAGCACCATCAGCACGAGCGCGGTGACCGCGACGGCGTACGAGCGTACCTCGGCCGAAAACTTCGCGAGCATGAACGCCTCGCGCAGCGCTTTCACGACCTGGTAGGAGAAGAGCAGCGTGAACGCATGCAGCACGAATAGCAGCACGCTGCGGCCCTCTCCGGGCCGGATCCTCGTGAATGCGGTCAGCAGCCGCTCGAACGGTGTCAGTCCGGATCGGTCGGTGAGCATCAGGCCCGGTTCCGCGGGAGCAGGGACTTCAGGATGGGATCCGCCTCGAGCAGCTTGCGTGGGTATCCGAGCTTCTGCGCCTGCCCGATGGCGGCGACGCTTCCGGCCCTGTCGCCGCGGTCGGCGGCCGTGAGCGCGAGGAAATAGTACACGTACATGTCCTCGGCGCCGATGGCGAGCGCGCGCGCCTCAGCCCGGGCCGCCTCCTGCGCGTTCCCGACGCGTCCGGAGAAATATGCGAGCTGCGCCCAGGTCGCCGCATCCGATGGATTCACCTTGAGTGCCTCCTGCGCGAGCGCGATCGCGTTGCGGTACAGCTCGACCGCCTCCGGCCGGCGGCCAGGGATGAGCCAGAGCGCATCGCCCATCGACCCCGCCAGCGCATGGTCAGAGGCGGCCAGCGCCCTCGCCTTCCCGTACTCGGTCACGGCATCCGGGAACCGCCCGAGATAGTAATAGAGCGTCCCGAGATTCGCGTGCGCCGCGCGCGACGGCTCGATCGCGATCGACCGCTCGAACGCAGGCGTCGCCTCCTCGAACCGGTTCGCCAGCATCAGGGCCGCGCCGAGGTTGCTGTAGGCCGACGCGCTCCCGGGCACGAGCTCGACGTTGCGGCGATAGGCTGCGATCGCCTCGTCAGTGCGGCCCGAGTGGAACATGAAATTGCCGAGAGCCTTATATGCGCCCGCGTAACCGGGTTCGACGGCGACGGCGGCGGCGTACTCGCGCTCTGCCTCCTCGCGGCGCGCCTGCGCCTCGAGCGAGCGCGCGAGGCCGATGTGCACGTCGGCATCCTGCGGCCGTCGCGCGAGCAGCCCGCGGTAGACCGCCTCGGCCTGCTCATTGCGGCCTCCCGTGAGGTACAGGGTCGCGAGCGCCATCTCCGTCTCGTCGCGTGAGGGATCGAGTTCGAGCGCCTTACGGCACGCAGCCTCGGCATCCGCGATGTCGCGGGCGTCCTGGGTCCTGTCGTAACGGCGCGTGCTGACCTCGCAGAGGCCCGCGTAGGCGCGCGAGAACCCGGGATCGAGCCTCAGGGCCTCACGGAACAGCTCCGCCGCCCGGCTGATCTGGCTCAGGTCGTTCGACTTGTGCAGCAGCGACGTGGCGGCGAGGTAGGTCTCGTAGGCCGCCAGGTTGACGGTATCGCCGCGCGTCAGCTTGCGCTCGGATTCCGGCGTGAGCACGACCTCGAGCTTCTGCGCAATCGCGCGCGAGATGCTGTCCTGGATCTGGATCACGTCCGACCAGCCCCGGTCATAGGTTCCCGCCCAGACGTGGTAGCCGTTCTTCGCGTCGATGAGCTGCACGGTGACGCGCAGCTTGTCGCCGTCGCGACGCACGCTGCCTTCGAGCACGTGACGCACGCCGAGCGCTTCGCCGATCCGGCGCACGTCCAGGCTCCTGTCCTTGAACTCGAATGCGGACGTGCGCGCCGCCACGCGCAGCCCCGGTACCTGCGCGAGCTGCGCGGACAGCTCCTCCGCAAACCCGTCGCCGAGGTACTCGTTGCCGCCGCCCGGGGTCATGTCCACGAGCGGCAGCACGGCCACCGAGGCAGGCGAGGGCTCGGAGGCCGGCGCCACGGCCTGCGACTGGTCCCGCGAGTCTGCGATCGTCTGCCACCATGCGAAGCCCGTCACGCCCATCATCAGGGCGACCCCGGCGACGAGCCACGGCGCGACGGCACGTCGCGCCCGCGGCAAGGGCATCCGCGCGGTGTCACCGGAGTCGAGCTCGATGCCCGCCGGGGTGATCTCGTAGGACCAGGCCAGCATGCCGATGATCGGTATGCCGACGACCGCGAGGATCGTCAGCGCCGTGAGCCACCAGTCCGGAAAATTGAGCGGCTGGAAAGTCGTCTCGGCCACCTGCAGCATGACCCACATGCCGACGAGGTAGGCACCGAGGACCTTGAACACGCTGCGCCGGCGCAGTTCCGAGAAGAACCGGGGAAGGCGCCCGAGCAGCGGACTGCGGATCACGACGGCGCCGGGCGCCAGCGCAGGCTGGGCCGCGGCGGGATCGCCGAACGGCTCGATGTGTGCGATGAGTGCGTAGCCGCGTTGCGCCACGCGGACGATGTAGCGGGGATCCTTTGGCGAGTCCCCGAGCAGCCTGCGCAGTTCGCGCATCGTCGCGCGCAGCATGTCGTCACTGGACGGCTGGCCCGGCCAGGCCCGGTCCAGGAGCGCCGACCGCTCCACGATCTCGCCGTGCTGTTCGGCGAGGGCCTGCAGGATGCGCAGTTGCTGCGGCGACAGGGCGTGCGAGACGCCATTGCCGCTGATACGGCTGTGCCGTGGCTCCACGAGCCAGTCACCGAGTCGAAAGCCCGTATCGAGGTCGCCGGCGTCCATGACCACTCGACCCTGGCGCTCCCCCTTATTGTCCTGCAATCATACCACCGTCAATGCCTGCCCCAGGTCGTCGATGAGGTCATCGGCATCCTCGATGCCGATGGAGAGGCGCACCGTGCCCGGTCCGATGCCCGACCATGCGAGTTGCTCCGGCGTCAGGCCGCGTGGCTGCTGCATCGCGGGAGCGAGGACGAGCGACTCCGTCGAACCCAGGCTGGCCGCCAGCGAGAACAGCTGCAGCGCGTCGGCGAATCTCGTTCCTGCCTCGAGACCCGCTTCGAGGTCGAAAGTCACCAGCGCGCCGAAGCCGTCCATCTGCTTCGCGGCCAGCCGGTGACCCGGGTCATCGGCCAGGCCCGGGTAGCGCACCCTCGAGACCGCCGGGTGCGAGCGGAGGAACTCCGCGACGCGCAGGGCGTTCCTGCAGTGCGCGTCCCACCGGAGGAAATAGGTCCTGAGCCCGCGCAGGACGAGGAACGCCGCGTGCGGGTCCAGCGTCGGCCCGAGGTTCGTGAAGTCGCCGCGCATGGAGTCGACCAGTTCGTGCCGCGCGATCACCGCCCCGCCCATCACGTCGCCGTGGCCCGAGGCGTACTTCGTCAGGCTGTGGGCGTAGAGATCGACGTCGAACTGCCCGTGGTTGTGCAGTCCGCCGAGGGTGTTGTCGAGCAGTGTCAGCGTGCCGTGGGCCCGGGCCAGCGAGGTGATTCGCTCGAGGTCGGCGACCTTGAGCACCGGGTTGGTGGGGCATTCGAACACCAGGAGTCGCGTCGGCTTCGCGGCCAGCGCGCTCTCGAGCGCCGCGTGGTCCTCGATCGACAGCATCGTGCTCGACACCCCGTAGCGCTCGAGCAGCCGCGTCAGCAGCACGCGCGTGGGCGTGTAGGACTCGGCGAAGAACACGACGTGATCACCGGCCTTCAGCAGCGACAGCAGCGTCGTCGAGATCGCCGCGACGCCGGAGCCCGTGAGCAGGCACCCGTCGCGCCCCTGCAATTCCGCGAGCGCGAGCTCGAGCTGCCGCAGCGTGGGGTTCGAGTCCCGCGAGTAGTAGTACCCGTCACGCTGGCGCGCCCAGGCCTTGCGTGTCTCGCCCACGTCGTCGAACGTGAACTTGACGGACTGGTAGATCGGCGCGACCAGCGGCCGGTTGTCGGGCGCCAGCACGACCTCGGGGAGGTGGACGACGCGCGTGCGCTTTTTCATCCGAGCCTGAAGTCGTCGGCGTCGAGATGCACCGGGAAGCTATCGCGGAAGGCTGTCAGCGACTCCATGTCGAGCACGGATGTTTCGACGCGGTCGCCGCCGCCCTCGCTCGAGAGCGGTTGCCCGAGGAAGTCGAGCGCCACGCTGTCCCCGGCGTAGCCCGTCCCGTTGCCATCCTTGCCGATGCGGTTTACGCCAGCGACGTAGCAGACGTTCTCGATGGCCCTCGCACGAAGCAGCGCCGACCAGGCCTGGGCGCGCCGCGCCGGCCAGTTCGCCACGTACGCGAGCAGGTCGAAGTCGCCACGGTTCCGGCTCCACACCGGGAAACGCAGGTCGTAACAGACCATCGGGCAGATGCGCCAGCCCTTGATCTCGACGACGACGCGCCGGTCACCCGGGGCGAAGTGACGGTCCTCGCCCGCCATGCGGAACAGGTGGCGCTTGTCGTAGTGCTCGAGGCGTCCGTCGGGCCGCGCGAAGACGAAACGGTTGAAGTGCCGTCCGCCGTCGCGGACGATCAGGCTCCCCGCCACCACGCAGCCCATCGCCGCGGCCTCCTCGCGCATCCAGCCTACCGTGGGTCCGCCCATTTCCTCGGCGAGCCCGGCTGCATCCATGCTGAAGCCCGTCGAGAACATCTCCGGAAGCAGGACGAGGTCGGTGTGGCCGGCCAGCCCGCGGAAGTGCGCCGCCAGGCGGTGACGGTTCGCGGCCGGCTCCTGCCAGGCGAGTTCGGTCTGGACGAGCGTGACGCGCAGGTGCGGATTCATGATCGGGTCAACCTCCTGAGTCGCTCGCCGGCCGCATCGAGCGTCGACTCGTGCTTCGCGAAGCAGAAGCGCACGACGCGCACGGCAGGCGCGCTGGCCGAAAAGACGGAAACAGGGATGGCCGCGACGCCGATCTCGCACGTGAGCCAGCGCGCGAACTCTACGTCCGCGAGGTCGCTGACCGCGGAGTAGTCGGCGAGCTGGAAGTACGTGCCGGCGGACGGCACGAAGGTTAGCGGCGTATCGGCGAGGATGCGGCAGAAGTGGTCGCGCTTCGCCTGGTAGAACGCCGGCAACCCGAGGTGGTGCCCGGCGCACTCCACCAGGAAATCGGCGAGCGCGATCTGCATGGGCGTGGCGACCGCGAACTGCACGAACTGGTGGATCTTGCGGAACTCGGCGGTGAGTGGCCCCGGCGCGACGCAGTAGCCGACCTTCCACCCCGTGGCGTGATAGGTCTTGCCGAAAGACGAGACGACGAAGGCGCGCCCGGCGAGTTCCGGATGCCCGAGCACGCTCTGGTGGACCCGTCCGTCGAAGACCATGTGCTCGTAGACCTCGTCCGACAGCACGAGTGCGGGGGTCGGCCTCAGGATGTCCGCGAGCGCCTGTAGATCGCCCGCATCGAGCACCGCGCCACTCGGGTTGTGCGGGCTGTTGACGATCACGAGCCGGGTCCGCGGGCCGAACGCGTCGCGAACCCGGTCCCAGTCGACGCCGTGGTCGCGCGCTCGCAGCGGGACACGCACTGCGCGCCCGCCCGCGAGTTCGACCGCCGGCTCGTAGGAGTCGTAGGCCGGCTCGAGCAGGACGACCTCGTCGCCGGGCCTCACGACCGCCTGTACGGCGCAGAAGAGAGCCTCGGTGCCACCGGAGGTGACCGTCACCTCGTCGGCCGGTGAAACCTTGCGGCCGTAGAGCGCCTCGACCTTGGCCGCGATCGCCTCGCACAGCGTCGGCCAGCCGGCCATGGGCGCGTACTGATTCCGGCCGGACCGCATGTGCTGCGCGACGAGGTCGACGAGGCGTTGGGGCGGATCGAAGTCCGGGAATCCCTGCGACAGGTTGATCGCGCCGCACTCCGTGGCGAGGCGCGACATCACGGTGAAGATCGTCGTGCCGACGTTCGGCAGCTTGGACGGCGGAAGCGTGGTCACGGCAGCGGGCGCGCGGCAAGCGGAAATCGCAGAGACGAAGCTTCGGGGAGACCGTCGCGCCGCAGGGACGCGGCGCGCGAGCCTACAGGGACGTATTCACGGCGTGTCTCCCGGAAGCTTCGTCTCTGCGATTTCCGCTTGCCGCGCATCACGCGCCGGCCTCACGCGCTGACGCCGCCATCGCGGCGCCGATGATGCCGGCGTCGTTGCGGAAGTGCGCGGGGACGATTTCGGCGCGACTCGCGAGCAGCGGCCCGAAGTGCTCCCAGTTCTCGGTCACGCCCCCGCCAATGATGAACACGTCCGGCCAGAGGAGTGCGTGGTAGGCCGCGAGCACCTCGCTCACCGACGCGGCCCACTCCGTCCAGCCGAGCCCGCGGTCCGCCTTGACTCGCGCCGAGGCGCGATGTTCCGCCTCCTCGCCCCGCACTTCGAGGTGGCCGAGCTCCGTGTTCGGCACCAGTCGGCCGTCCACGAAGATCGCGGTGCCGATTCCCGTGCCGAACGTCAGTACCATGACCGTGCCGTCGCGTCCCCGGCCTGCGCCCAGGGTCATTTCCGCGACTCCCGCCGCGTCCGCGTCGTTCAGGAAGGCGACGGGGCGGCCGAGGCGGGCCTCGAGCAGCGCCTGTGCATCCGTGCCGATCCAGCGTCGGTCGATGTTGGCGGCGGTCCACGCGATCCCGCGCTTCGCGACCGCCGGGAAGGCGAGCCCGACCGGACCGGTCGACGGCAGCTCCAGCGCCATCGACGCAAGCAGCGCGATCACGTCCGACGGGCTCGCACCCTCTGGAGTCGGCCGCCGCAGGACTTCGCCCGCGACCGTGCCCGCCGCCGGATCCACCAGCCCTCCCTTGACGAAGGACCCGCCGACGTCAAAGGCGAGGATCCGTGCACCCTGCATGCGCTCAGCCCTTCTTCAGGCTCTCGATCATCTGCTGGTTCGCCGCGAGCGCCATCTGCGCGTCGCGGTCGCGGGCCTTCTGCTGGCGCGTCATGACGACCCCGGCGATCGCGACACCGATCGCGACGATCGTCACGAGGATCGTGGCGAGCGCGTTGATGTCGGGGCTCACGCCGAGCCGCACCTTGGAGAAGATCACCATGGGCAGGGTGCTCGAGCCCGGACCAGCCACGAAGCTGGTGATCACGAGGTCGTCGAGCGAGAGCGTGAAGGCGAGCAGCCAGCCCGACAGCAGCGCCGGGAAGATGATCGGCAGGGTGATCAGGAAGAACACCTTCCACGGTCGCGCGCCGAGGTCCATCGCGGCCTCCTCGAGCGACTCGTCCATCTGCACGAGACGCGACTGCACGATCACGGTGACGAAGGCCATCGTGAAGGTGACGTGGGCGATGACGATCGTGGTCATGCCGCGGCCGGCCGGCCAGCCGATGAGCTGCTCCATCGTGACGAACAGCAGGAGCAGCGACAGTCCGGTGATCACCTCGGGCATCACCAGCGGCGCGGTGGTGAGCCCCGAGAAGAGCGTCCGCCCCTTGAACGGACCGAATCGCGCGAGGACCATCCCTGCGAGCGTGCCGAGCGCCACGGCCAGCGTCGCCGATAGCGCCGCGACGCGCAGGCTGAGCCAGGCCGCACCCAGGATCTGCTGGTTCTGGAGGAGCGCGCCGTACCACTTCGTCGAGAATCCGCCCCAGACCGTCACGAGCTTGGACGCGTTGAACGAGTAGACGATCAACGACACGATCGGGATGTACAGGAACGAAAACCCGACGATCAGGGAGAGGTTTCGGAACCACGAGCGACCGTGCATCACTTGTGCTCCCCTTCCTCGCCGGCCGTGTTCTGCGCGCGGTCGAGGTACATGATCGGCAGCACGAGGAACAGCAGCAGCGCGATGGCCACTGCGCTCGCCACCGGCCAGTCGCGGTTGTTGAAGAACTCCGTCCAGAGCACCTTGCCGATCATGAGCATCCCCGGGTCACCGAGGAGCGACGGGATCACGAACTCGCCCACCGCCGGGATGAACACCAGCAGGCAGCCGGCCACGATCCCTGGCAGCGACAGCGGCAGCGTCACCTTGAGGAACGCCTGCCACGGCCTGCAGCCGAGGTCGGCCGCCGCCTCGAGGAGCGTCAGGTCCATCTTCTCGAGGTTGGAATACAGCGGCAGGATCATGAACGGCAGGTAGGAGTACACCATGCCGACGTAGACCGCGAAGTCAGTCTGCAGCATCTGGATCGGCTGGTCGATCAGGCCGAGGCCCATGAGCGCGTTGTTCACGAGGCCGTTGTTCTTGAGGAGCCCGATCCACGCGTACACCCGAAGCAGGAACGACGTGAAGAACGGCAGCACCGCGAGGAGCAGCAGGATGTTGCGCGTCGACGGGCTCGAGCGCGCCATCGCGTAGGCCATCGGGTAACCGATCAGCAGGCACAGCAGCGTCGAGACGCCGGCGACGAGGATCGAGTTCAGGTAGGACTTCCAGTACAGGTTGTCCTCCACCAGGAACGCGAAATTGTCGAGGTTGAGCTGGATCTGCATCAGCCTTTCGCCGGCCCAGTGCACCAGCGGCTCGTACGGCGGCATCGCGATCGCCGCCTGGGAGAAGCTGATCTTGAGCACGATCGCGAAGGGAATCAGGAAGAACATCAGCAGCCACAGGTACGGCACCGCCGTGACGAGCGTGCGCCCCTGCGGCAGCAGGCGCTGGATCAGGCGCGTCATTTCGTCACCACCACCGGGCTCTGCGGATGCCAGGTGAGGTAGACGCGCTCCTCCCACGTGACGCGGTCGTCGGCGTGGCGGTGGACGTTTGGCTGCGTGACGCGCACCACCTTCCCGGAATCGAGCCGGATCAGGTAGATCGACACGTCGCCCATGTAGGCGATGTCCTGCACGACGCCCGAGGCCCAGTTGTCGGCGGCGTCCGGCTTCTCCCGGCCGAGGTGCATCTTCTCGGGCCGGATCGCCGCCCACACCGTCGCGCCCGGCGCCGAGCTCACGCCGTGGTCGACATAGATCGGCGCCTCGAGATCCGCGCTCTCGATGCGCACGTAGGACGGCTCGTCCTCGATGAGCTTGCCCTCGAAAGTGTTGACCGAGCCGATGAACTCGGCGACGAAGCGCGAATTCGGGTACTCGTACATCTCGCTCGGCGTGCCCACCTGGACGATTTCGCCGTGGTTCATCAGGCCGACGCGCGTGGAGAGCGTCATCGCCTCCTCCTGGTCGTGCGTCACGACGACGAAGGTCACGCCGAGGGTCTCCTGGATGTTGATGAGTTCGAACTGCGTGTGCTCGCGCAGCTTCTTGTCGAGCGCGGCGAGCGGTTCGTCGAGCAGCAGGAGCTTCGGTTTCTTCACGAGCGCGCGGGCGAGCGCGACACGCTGGCGCTGGCCGCCGGAAAGCTGGTGCGGCTTGCGCTTCGCGAACTGCCCGAGCCTCACGAGCTCGAGCATGTCGCCGACGCGCTTCGCGATCTCCGTCTTCGCGAGCCCCTCCTGCTTGAGGCCGAAGGCGACGTTCTGCTCAACGGTCATGTGCGGGAACACGGCGTACGACTGGAACATCATGTTGACGGGCCGTTCGTACGGCGGGATGGCGGTCATGTCCACCCCGTCGATGAAGATCTTCCCGGAGGTGGGCTTCTCGAACCCGGCCAGCATGCGCAGCAGCGTGGTCTTGCCGCAGCCCGAGGCGCCGAGCAGGCAGAAGATTTCCTTCTTGTAGATGTCGAGGCTCACGTCGTCGACGGCGATGAAATCACCGAACTTCTTCGTGACCTTCTCGATGCGGACATAGGGTTTCGCGTCCGGATCGGTCCAGGGCTCGAATTTCTGCTGGGTCGCGCGTGGTGATGTGGCCATGGGGTCTCTGGCGTACTCGTTGATGGGTGGCGTCGCCCGGCTCAGCTGCCAGTCGTGAAACGCGTCCACGCGCGGTTGAGGAGGCGTGTGAACTCCGCCGACTTCGACAGGTTCGGCTGCAGCCGCGCCTTCGTCTCGGGGGACGGGTAGATGCCCGGGTCGTTGCGCAGTTCCTCGTTCACCAGCGCCGTGGCCTTCGCGTTGGCATTGGCGTAGTTCACGAAGTCGGAATTACGCGCTGCCACCTCGGGCCTGAGCAGGTAGTCGATGAAGAGGTGAGCGTTGCCCGGATGCGTGGCATCCGCCGGGATGGCGAGCGTGTCGAACCACATGAGCGCGCCTTCCTTCGGGATGGAGTAGCGGATGTCGACTGGCTTGCCCGCCTCCGCCGCGCGGTCACGGGCCTGCAGCACGTCGCCGCTGTACCCGACCGCGATGCAGAGCTCGCCGTTCGCCAGCCCCTCGATGTACTGGGCGCTCGTGATCTGCCGGATGTACGGCCGGATCGCGAGCAGGGCCTGCTCGGCGAGCTTCAGGTCCCCCTCCGACTGGCTGTTCGGGTCCTTTCCGAGGTAGAGGAGCACCGTGCCGACCATGTCCGTCGGGTCTTCGAGAACCGACACGCCGCAATCCTTGAATTTCGAGATCACCGCCGGATCGAGGACGAGCCGCCAGCTGTCGAGCGGCGCGTCCGGCATGATCGCCTTGATCTTGTCCGCGTCGTAGCCGATGCCGGTGGTACCCCACATGTAGACCACGCCGTACTCGTTGCCGGGGTCGTGTCCCGCGGCGCGGCTCACGAGTTCCGGATCGAGGTTTGCGAGGTTCGGTAGCCGTGACTTATCGAGCTTGCGGAACACCCCCGCCTTGATCTGCCGCTCGAGGAAGTAGGCGCTCGGCACGACGACGTCGTAGCCCGAGTTGCCGGTGAGGAGCTTGGTCTCCAGCACCTCGTTCGAGTCGAAGACGTCGTAGCGGACCGTGATTCCGGTCTCCTTCCGGAAGTCCTCGATCACCTGCAGGTCGATGTAATCGGACCAGTTGTAGACGTTGAGGACCTTCTCCTCGGCCCCGCCCGCGCCGGGCCCGGCCGTGCCCGCGGCCTCACCCGCCGCCGGTCCTTCCGCCTTCTTGCCACAGCCAACCGCAACGAGCGCCGCGAGCGCGGCAAGCATGGCCGTCCTAGTCGTGCTCTTCATGGGTCTCCCTGTTTCGCGTCGTCGTACGCCGCCGCCCACCCACGGCCGCAAGAGCCCGGTTATAGCTCACCCGCCCTGCATTGGGTAGGGTGGTACCGGGTCCGGAAAAGGAGCGGGGCGGCCGGAAAACGAGTTCCGGCCGCCCCGCGGTTGCGAACGCCCTGCCCCGGCTTACTTGCCGGTGGTGAACCGCGTCCAGGTGCGGTTCAGGGCACGCGTGAATTCAGGCGAGCGGGCGAGGTTCGGGAAGAGCTTCGCCATCGTCTCGGCCGGCGGATATACGCCGGGGTCGTCGCGCACCGACGGGTCGAGCAGCGGCAGCGCCGCGGCGTTGCCGGTGGCGTAGTGCACGAAGTTCGAGTTCGCCGCCGCCACCTCGGGCTTCATCATGAAATTGATGAAGGCGTGCGCGTTCTGCGGGTGCGGCGCGTCCGCCGGGATGGCGTACATGTCGAACCAGATGATGGTGCCGTCCGTCGGCACCGTCATCGCGATCTCCACGCCCTGCTTCGCCTCTTCCGCGCGGCTCTTGGCCTGCAGGATGTCGCCGCTCCAGCCGAGGGCGATGCAGATCTCGCCGTTCGCGAGCGAGTCGATGTACTGCGAGCTGTGGATCATGCGCACGTAGGGCCGGATCGACATCAGCACGTCCTCGGCGGCCTTCAGGTCGTCGAGGTTCTCGCTGTTCGGGTCCTTGCCGAGGAACGCCAGCACCACGCCCACCACCTCGTCCGGCGCGTCGAGCACGGAAATGCCGCAGTCCTTGAACCGGGCGGCCACCTTCGGGTCGAGGATCAGCCGCCAGCTGTCAACCGGCGCGTTCGGGTCGATCGCCTTGACCTTCTGCACGTTGAAGCCGATGGCGTCGGTGCCCCACATGTGGTTCACCGAGAACTCGTTGCCCGGATCGTGGCGCGCGACGCGCTCGAGGATGCCCGGATCGAGGTTGCTCCAGTTCGGCAGCAGCGAGCGGTCGAGCTTCTGGAACACGCCCGCCTTGATCTGCACCTCGAGGAAGGAGGCCGACGGCACCACGACGTCGTAGCCGGTGTTGCCGGCGAGGAGCTTGGTCTGCAGGACCTCGTTCGAGTCGAACACGTCGTAGTTCACCTTGATGCCGGTCTCGGCGGTGAACTTCTCGAGCATGGCCGGATCGATGTAGTCCGACCAGTTGTAAACGTTGACGACCTTGTCCTCGGCCGGCGCAGCCGCGGCAGCCGGTTCCCTGGCGGCCTCGGCGCCCGGAGCGGCCGTTTCCTGCTTCTTGCCGCAGCCGACGAGAGCGACGGCAGCGAGGAGGCCCGCGAGCCCGGCGCGAATCGAGAGTTTCATCGTTTCATGTCCCCGTGTTGGCGAATCCTGACGGCGCGGGCGACAGCCCGTGCAACGGAAACCGGATGTATAGCGCAACACGCCGCCGTAGCCAAGGGAGGCAGCGTCACATGCGCCCGTCGGCCCGGCAGCGCTCGAGCGTGAGGTCGAGGCAGCGCCAGGCCTTCTCGGCCAGTTCGTCGATCTGCTCGCGCGTGATCACGAGCGGCGGAGCGATGATCATGGTGTCGCGGACGGCCCGCATGATGAGCCCGTTCTGGAAGCAGAAGTCGCGGCAGATCGTGCCGACCTCGCCCCGCTTGTCGAAGAACTGCCGGCGGCGCTTGTCGCGCACGAGCTCGAGCGCGCCGATCAGGCCCACCGACCGGGCCTCGCCCACCAGGGGGTGCTCGGAGATCTCACGCCACTTCTTCGCGAGATACGGGCCCGTCTCGTCGTGCGTCCGGGTCACGAGCCCCTCCTGCTGGATGAGGCTCAGGTTGACGCTTGCCACGGCGCAGGCCGCCGGGTGCCCCGAATAGGTGTAGCCGTGGGCGAACTCGCCGCCCCTCTCGATCAGGACCTCCGCCACCCGGTCCGCGACCATGACGCCGCCGATCGGCAGGTACCCTGACGACAGGCCCTTGGCGATGGTCATCAGGTCGGGCCGCAGGCCGTAGAGGTTCGAGCCGAACCAGTGGCCGGTGCGGCCGAAACCGCAGATCACCTCGTCGGCCACGAGCAGGATGCCGTGTCGGTCGCAGATCTTCTGCACCTCGGGCCAGTACGTGTCCGGCGGGATGATCACGCCGCCCGCGCCCTGGATCGGCTCGCCGATGAATGCGGCGACGCGGTGCGCACCGAGTTCCTCGATCTTCGCCTCCAGTGCCCGGGCCGCCTTGAGCCCGAACTCGGCAGGCGAGAGGTCGCCGCCTTCGCCGAACCAGTACGGCTGCGGGATGTGCACGATGTCCGGGATCGGCAGGCCGCCCTGCTCGTGCATGAAGGCCATGCCGCCGAGGCTCGCGCCGGCCATGGTGCTGCCGTGGTAGGCGTTGAGACGACTGATGATGACCTTGCGCCCGGGCTGTCCGAGCAGGTCCCAATAGCGGCGCACGAGTCGCACGACCGTGTCGTTGCCCTCCGAGCCCGAGCCGGTGAAGAACACTCGGTTGAACTGCGGCGGCGTGAGGTCGACGAGCTGCTTCGCGAGCTCGATCGCCGGCGGGTGGGCCGTCTGGAAGAAGCTGTTGTAGTACGGCAGCTCGAGCAGCTGCCGGTACGCCGCCTCCGCGAGCTCGCGCCGCCCGTAACCCACGTTGACGCACCACAGGCCCGCCATACCGTCGAGGATGCGGTTGCCTTCGGAGTCGTAGAGGTAGACGCCCTCCGCCTTGACGATGACCCGCGTGCCCTTCGCGTGCAGTGACTTGTAGTCCGTAAACGGGTGCAGGTAGTGCTGGCGGTCGAGTTCCTGCCAGGTGGCCGTGGCGCGGTCGGCGAGGTATGGGGTAGATGCGGTCATGTGTGGGCCGGCGGGTTTGGGTTTGACGACGATGGGTGAGGCAGGAAGAAAAGGGGGTAATGATCAGGGGGTAGGGGGTAGTGAGGATGTGCGCGGCTGTCGATGCGGCAATTGCACCTCCGCCCTGTCCCCTACCCCCTGATCATTACCCCCTTTTCCTGAGCCGCTTCTGGCTTCCGTTACACGTTCAGCAGCAGGTGCTCGCGCTCCCACGAGCTGATGACCTGCAGGAACGTGTCGTGCTCACTCTCCTTCACGGCCGTGTAGGCCAGCACGAAGCGCTCGCCGAGCAGGTCGATCAGCGCGCGGCAGTCGCGCAGCATGCGCACCGACTCCTCGAGGCTGCGCGGCAGGCCGAAGGGCAGGTCGTAGGCGCTGCCCGAGACGGGCTCCGACGGCTTGAGGCCCTCGATCATGCCGAGGTAACCGCAAGCGAGCGATGCGGCGATCGCGAGATAGGGATTCGCGTCGGCGCCGCCCAGGCGGTTCTCGACGCGCCGGTTCTCCGCATTCGAGATCGGCACGCGCAGCCCGGCCGTACGGTTGTCGTAGCCCCACTGCGTGTTGATCGGCGCGAGGTGCCTCAAGATGATGCGGCGGAACGCATTGACGTTCGGCGCGAACAGCGACATCGCGGACGGCAGGTATTTCTGCAGCCCGGCGATGTGCGAGAAGAACAGCTGGCTCGGATTGCCGTCCTTGTCGCTGAATACGTTTTTGCCGGTCTTCGAGTCCACGACGCTCTGGTGAATGTGCATGGCGCTGCCAGGCTCGCGCGCCATCGGCTTCGACATGAAGGTTGCATACATCTTGTGGCGGAAGGCCGCCTCGCGCGCCGTGCGCTTGAACATGAACACCTGGTCCGCGAGCGACATCGCGTCGCCGTGGATCAGGTTGATCTCCATCTGTGCGGCGCCGTCCTCGTGGATCAGCGTGTCGATCTCGATCTCCTGCGCCTCGCAGAACGCGTAGATGTCGTCGAACAGCGGGTCGAACTCGTTCACCGCGGCGATCGAGTACGACTGGCGGCCCACCTCCGGGCGCCCGGAGCGGCCGATCGGCGGCTTCAGCGGGTAGTCCGCGTCGGTGTTCGGCTCGACGAGGTAGAACTCGAGCTCGGGCGCGACGATCGGCTTCCAGCCCTTCTGCGCATAGAGGTCGAGGATGTGCCTCAGCACGTAGCGTGGCGCCATCGTGACCGGCCGGCCGTCGTGATAGTAGCTGTCGTGGATCACCTGCGCCGTGGGCTCCGGCGCCCATGGCACGACGCGCGTCGTGGCCGGGTCGGCCTTCAGCACGATGTCGATCTCGGAGGGGCTGATCGCGCGGTCGTCCTCCGGGTACTCGCCGGTGACCGTCTGCAGGAAGATGCTCTCGGGCATGCGCATGCCCTCGTCCTCCGCGAACTTCACCGCCGGCATCACCTTGCCGCGTGCGATGCCCGCCATGTCGGGGACTATGGCCTCCACCTCGGAGATGCCGTGTTCCTTGAAGAACTGCTGGATCGGGGTACTCATGCTCACTTTCCTTTTGCGTGCGCCCGCGCCGCCTGTCCGAAGGCGGCGAACAAGGCCCGCGAGAACGGGTTCTGCATCACCTGCCACTCGGGGTGCCACTGCGCCGCGAGCGTGAATCCGGGCGCGGAGCGCACCCTGAAGCCTTCGACGAGGCCGTCGGGCGCGCGGGCCTCGACCTCGAGACCGTCGCCGAGCCGCTGCACGCCCTGCGCGTGCAGCGAGTTGACCATCACTCGATCCGCGCCGGCCAGTCCGTGCATCACGCCCCCGCGGACGAGCTCGATCTCGTGCACCGGCGCGTACTGCACCTCGAGCGACTGCTCCTTGTCCTCGCGGTGGTCCAGCATACCGGGCACGTCCTGGACCTTCTGCCAGAGCGTGCCACCGTAGGCGACGTTCATCTCCTGGAAGCCGCGGCAGATCGCAAAGAGCGGCATCCCCGATGCGACGACGCGCGGGATCATCGGCAGCGTGGTCGCGTCGCGATGCGGGTCGTGCATCGTACCCGGGTCGCTGGCCGGCCCGGCGTAGTGCTGAGGCTCGACGTTCGACGGGCTGCCCGTGAGCAGGATCCCGTCGACGCTCGCCAGCATTGCTTCGAGGTCCGTCTCGTCTCCGAGCGACGGAATCAGCACGGGCACGGCGTTGGCACCTTCGGCCACGGCGCGAATGTACTTCTCCCCCACGCAGTGGAAGGGGTGAGGACCGAGGATCCGGCGATCCGCGGGAATGCCGATCAGTGGTTTGCACTCAGCCACGTTTAAGATCCTAGACGGTCAACGGGGGACCGCTGGACTGGGGCGGAGGGAATTAAACCACAGGGGCGGCCCGCTCGTCGCCAAGCACCGCAAAAAATCAACTAAAAACAATAATAATCATGCGGTTGCGGCCGCGCGCAGACACCCGGCCGCCCTTGCCGCAAACCGGGACGAAGGGCTATGCTCCGGGAGCCCTGACGGCCCTGCCGTCGCTAAATCCTAAACATTTGGGGTTCCCATGCCGCAGATCGCGGATTTCAAGCTGGCGCAGGACTGGCTGCAGCGCCATCCGCAGGTCCGCGGCGTCGACCTGCTCCTGCCGGACCTCATGGGGATCCCGCGCGGCAAGCGCGTCACCGCCGCCGAACTCGGGGGCGTGCACGCGAACGGCCTGCTGCTCCCGGCCTCCATGTTCGCGCTCGACGTGCTCGGCGGCACGGTGCAGTCGACCGGCCTCGGCTTCGACGAGGGCGACGCGGACCGGGTGTGCCTGCCGCTCGCCGGCTCGCTCGCCGCCGTACCCTGGCTCGGCGGGCACGTCGCGCAGATGCAGGTTGCCATGTACGAGCACGACCGCAAGCCCTTCTTCGGCGACCCGCGTCACGTGCTCGAGGGCGTGCTCGGCCGCTTCGACGCGCTCGGCCTGCGTCCGGTCATGGCGGTCGAGCTCGAGTTCTATTTCGTCGACCGCGAGCGGACGCAGGAAGGCCACGCGCAACCGCCGCGCCAGCCGCTGAGCGGGCGTCGAGAGTCTAAGACACAGATCAACTCCATGGCCGACCTCGACGAGTACTCGGAGGTCCTCGCCGCGATCGAGGCCGCCGCGCAGGTCCAGGAACTGCCGACCGGCACGATCCTGGCCGAGTACGGTCCTGGACAGTTCGAGGTCAACCTCCATCACGTCGACGACGCCCTGCTCGCCTGCGACCACGCGATCCGCCTGAAGCGGCTCATCAAGGGGGTCGCGCTCCAGCACGGCCTCGAAGCCACCTTCATGCCGAAGCCGTACCGCGACCATGCC
>Ga0114939_10000429_pt1 | contig 35240 bp, 36 predicted proteins | sample AshMeaCrysSpring_FD_87196 | JGI IMG/M metagenome (GOLD analysis project Ga0114939, IMG submission 87196) | Groundwater microbial communities from Big Spring, Nevada to study Microbial Dark Matter (Phase II) - Ash Meadows Crystal Spring | ecosystem: Environmental > Aquatic > Deep subsurface >...
GTAAAAGAAGTCCTTAGCGAATCCAATAAAACATACAAGCTATTCAAAGAATTTTTAGAATACTTTGAAATTGAAATATTGCCTAACAGAAAGCTTGCCCCAGCAACAATTATTGATTACAAAAGAAAGTTGCCACATATCAAAAAGGCAATTGGAAATAAATCTTTTGAAGAAATAGGAATTTTTGAAATTGCAGAATTTCTAAAACAATTCCCAGCAAGGCAAAGCAATAATTATCGATCTGCACTAAAAGTAATATTTCAATACGCCATTGCCGAAGGTTTAACCAAAGAAAGCCCTGTAGAAGCAACCATCAAAAAAAATGATGAAGTAAAAAGACAACGTTTAACCCTTGACGGTTTTTATAAAATAAGAGCGCACGCCCCTGAATGGTTACAAAACACAATGGACTTAGCTTTAATCACAGCACAACGACGTAGCGACCTAGTCACCTTAAAATGGGAAAATATTCATGATGGATTTATTTGGATTGAACAGCAAAAGGTCGAAAAGTGGGGAACGGGAAAAATCAAAATCCCAACTACACAAAAAATATTGTCTACGCTAATAAAATGCAAAAATTCAACAGAATTTGTAATTAGTCACAACAACAAACCCGTTAATGCAGACTATCTAACCAAAGAATTTGCAAAAGCCAGAAATAAAAGCAAATACTTTGAAGAAATGAAAAATCCACCAAGTTTTCACGAAATTCGAGCTTTAAGTTCTTTTATCCAAAAAAAAGCTGGAATTGAAACCAACAAAACCCAAGTATTATTGGGACATACTAGTGAAAAGATGACGGAAAATTATCAAGAAAGACATGAAGTTATTTGGAATGAGGTTGAAAATGAGGTTTTGCAAAAATTTTGCAAATTACTAAAAGAACAAGAGGTAAATAAATGAATTAATTAAAGATTTTTAATCACTATCGACTCTGTTAAACCCACCACGTCGCCTTTTGAGTTGTGGTGATACCAATACATATTGCCTTGCGTGCCGCCTTGATAATTGTGCATGGTCATCAAACGGTCGTTTGCACCCCGATAAAAGTCCGTGCGTTGCCCATTGAGCATTTCATATTCTGCCACTGGGTCTAAACCGTCCCAAACATATTCAACGCGCTTGTGCTTGGTGGGATCATTGCCACCTTGTTTGGGGTCGTAACGCTTCGACATCCGCCGTCCGCCGCCGTCGTATTCGTTGGAAATGTACGCCCGATCAATCCGATTATTATCCCCTACGCCAACTAATTGATAATCCTGAATTAATGTTAAACGGTTCTCATAATCATAACTGTAATCCGTACCATACAACGGATTATTCACGTCCGTTTCTAACTTATTGATGCGATTACCATTTTTATCATAACTGAACAACGCTTTATAACTACCGTTTGGCATTTCTGACGCATTGGTCATTTCTAATAATTGATTCGCCGCGTTGTAACGGTAACTCTTTTGGAATCCATCAAACGGAATTTGCGTGCTTAAATTATCATTCGATGACCAAAATAGACGATTCCCAACAGGATCATATACATACGCCATCGTCACCGCATCGCCATTATTTTTCAGCGGCGCAATATTGACCCCCGCTAAACGATGTAATCCGTCATAAGTGTAAGTTTCAGTCACTTGGTCGGGTTGCCGCCAGCCAAAGGTTTCCTCAACATCCGTGACATGACCCACTTTGTTGTAAGTATAATTGTAAGCACTATTGGTTTTACCTGCGCCGCCAATTTCAAAATTCTTCAACGTCCGCGTGCGATAAACTTTGTCGTGCGTTATATCGGTTGCGGTGCTGTTAGGATTTGCTATATATTTGATATTACTCACTTTATCACGAGTATAAAGCGTGTGATTATCTTCGGGTGCAACCGCTTCTTTTAACCAGTTGTTTGGGCTGTACGCATAGGAAACTTGATTGCCGTCGGGATAAGTCATTCCTACCCGATTGCTCGCTGAATCATAAGCCACTTGTAATGTCCGATTGAAAGCATCAGTTTGTGCCGTCAAACGGTTTAAAGGATCATACGTCCAACCCGTTTTTCCTAACCAATCCACCATTTCTGTGCGATTGTTATTCGGATCGTAACTGTATTGCGCCGCGCTATTATCTGCGTAACGAATTTCTTTAAGTAAATCATCAGGATAATATTTATAATCGGTTTGATTTCCTTTCGCATCAATACGACGAGTTTTGTTTTTCACGCCATCATAAACGTACTGCCAAATATTCGCTAATGGATCGGTTTCTTTTACCATATTACCCACTGCATCATATTCAAATGCAGTTTGCGCATTATTGGCATTCATGATTTGAGTTAATAATCCTCTCGCGTCATGCGCATATTGCGTTAAAACATTAACATCATTACCCGCTGCAAAGCCCGCACGGTAATTTTGAGTAACTTTGTTTAACCGATAAACCCCATCAAATTCGTACAATGCAACCGTGCCGTCCGCTTCAATCAAATGCGTGCGATTGCCCATCGGATCGTATTGGAATTGCTTAACCTCATTCTCTGCATTGGTTACCGCAATTAAACGATTCAAATCGTCATGTTTAAAGTTAGAGCTGTTATTCTCTGCATCAGTCACGGTTAAAACATTATTAACTTTATCGTAGAAGAATTTAGTTAAACCTTGCTCATAATCTAGCATTTGAGTGCGACGATGTGCCGCATCATACATAACTTCTGCTTTATAACCGCGTGGATTGGTAATAAAACGTAAATTTCCTTTCAAATCATGATCATATTTGGTTGTTACATTTGTTTCATGATCGGCAGAAATCTCTGGTTTATAATTGTTCACTTTTGTTACTAAACGATCTAATTCGTTATAAGCTAAATGCGTAATAATTCCTTTCGCATCTGTTTGATCAATTAACTTACTATTTGCATTGTAAGCAAATTGAATAACATGATTTTCTGGATTAGTAACTTTTTGTACTTGATAAGTCGGCGTGTACGCAATGGAAGTGCTATGACTATTCGGATCAACTTCTTTTAATAAATTACCCATCGGATCATAGCTATATTCCCATTCGTAACCTTTTGCATCTTTCGTAGCAACTTTGCGACCTTGCAAATCATAGGTACGAGTAAAAACATATTTCTCTGGATCGGTAATACTTAAAATATTTCCAAGTAAATCATAGGTATATTTCGTAGTAACATTAGTATCACTACTCGGATTCGCAGCGGCAATATAATTACGAATAATCGTTATCGGGCGATATAATTCATCATAATCAATATGTTTTACGCGTCCATTTGCATCAATGGCATCAATAATTTTACCAACTGGATTATAAGCAAAGCGGAAATGTGTATCTAAAGGTGCGCCAATATGAATGACTCGCATGACTTCATTGTAATCATATTTCCATGCTCGACCTTCAGCATCTTTCTTAGCAATCAATTCATTCATCAAACCATAGTTTAATGTCGCTACATCAAATCCCAGTTGATTTGTTATCTTAATAGGTTTATCGGATGCGTTATAACCAATTGAAACATTACCACCATTGGGATCGGTTTTAACAATTAAATTCCCATTTGCATCATATTGATAACCCAAATGAAATCCTAATGGTGCATCAACCGCTAATAAACGATTATTTGCATCGCGGGTATAACGATAAAGATTTCCTAGTGGCTTCTTCATTGATGTTACCCGACCCAAACCATCATGCTCAAAAGCGGTCAATGCTTGCTCTGCATTAGTAACAGAAATCAAATCCCCAGCATTGTTATAAGCATTTGTCGTTACATTGCCATTCAAATCTTTTAGATTAAGAGGTAGCCCACGACTGTCATAGGTTATTTCTGCACAACTACCTAAAGGCATACAGAGTTTAATTAAATTGGCATTAGCATCATAGACAAAACTAAACTCACGGAAGGTTGTACCCATGACTTTTTCACGCATTTGAGTTACGCGATCTTGTGCGTTATATTGCCATTCTTTATACCAACCTAATGCGCCCGTTGCGGTTAAACGATTGCCTCGTTTATCATAAGTATATTGCGAAGTTCCTCCCGCTTGATCCTTATAAGCTATTCGATTGTTATCACTATCGTAAGCATATTCTTCAAATAAATTATCTGGATGAATACGTTTAATAACTCGATCTTGTTCATCATACAAATGTTGAGAAGTGTACCCATAAACGTCTTTTACCGTTGCTTTAGAAGTATCATAACTAATTGTATGACGTTCTGATTCTCCAATAATTTGTTCATTTGCTCGCCATTCGCTATCGTATGTTACACGCAAAGAAGGATGAGATTTAGGTGTAATTACTTTAACAAGTTGTTTATCGGTACTGTACTGATATTCTGTGCGATTTCCTAAACCATCAATATGAGCATTGAGCAACCCATCTTTATATTCATAACGTAATGTAATACCTTCGGGTAAGGTTGCTTGAGTTATTCTCTTTTCACTATCTAAAGTGAAATTGATCGTGCGTCCAGAGCTACTTTGCAGTTGTTTTAATAGCCCATTCTCATAAATGTAAGAAACTTTATTACTGTTACGATCAACAATTTCAACTAAATTTCCATCCGCATTAAAACGCCAAATTTGTAATGATTCTTTCCGTTTTAATACATAACCACCATTATTTGCAGAAAGCTCATCATAATTACCAATGCTATCTGGTTTATAACTATCACCAGATTTCTTAAACATCGCGGTTTTGCCGTCAGGATAAAGAATTTGTACTCCCTCGTAATAAGGCGAGTGATTTATCGTGAGTGCATACGCATCTAGGTTAGATGTCCACCCTAAACCAAAATACAACGGCGGGCTTTTTTGGGCTTTCTGAGTATTACCGTTGTCGGTGTATTGCATGATGCTGGCACTTATCCATAAAGACGCGCCCGAGTTGTAAGTACGGGTAACTCGTAAATCAGATTCTCCTGCGCCAGCGACTTGGTTATCCGTGTCTTGATAAATGAAATTCCCGTTCACCGTATTAATTGGGTCACCCACGCTTCCGCAAGTTTCACTACAAGAATTACCACTTTTACCTTTAATGGGTTCTAAGCCAAACCGCCCAGAATCTGTAGCTGGCACACTAAACTTACCAAAAGTTGCTGATTTACCACAGCTATTAGTTGCGATTACTTGGTAAGTATTTTTGCCCGTTTTACCTGTTTTTACTCCGTCACTTCTAAAAATATCTTTGCCTTCATCTGTCATAGGGTTGGTTTTACCGTTGAAATCCAACGTAACTTTTAATCCACCCACTTGGTCTGTTACCTTTGCTTCAGGAAAAGCCAATCCTTTTCCATCCTGAGAAACATTTAGATAGTGAATAATTGGAGCTGGCACACCCACGCATGGATCAACAGGCGGTGGGGGAGGCGGCGGAACAACAACCACTGGAGGTTGCTCTGGTGTTACTGGAGTAACAACGGGAGGTTTTGTTGGGTTTGGTGGCGTGACAACAGGTGGTTTTGTCGTCGGGGGCGTTACAGGAGTTGAAGGTAACGTCTTTACATCAATGGTACTATAAATAGTTTTACTCAAAAGCCCAGTACTAACTAATTTATTTGAACTATTATAAATATGCAAAGGAATATCATACTTACCTAATTCCGTTGGTGCAGTATATTCAATAGTCGCTTGAATATAGCCATGATAGATTGGATAAAAAGTTGGTGTAGAAATGACCTTTACACGATTAGCATAAGAAGAATCAACTTTAAGATAATGACCTTCTTTAATTTCAGGTTTAGAATATTGATAGAGAGCAAGAGTATGTTTAATAGTGGCACCGCCCTCCGCTGGATAATAATAACTACTTGCTGTATTAGATTGTGTATTACCTTTAGATGAATATTCTTCCCAATCCCCATAACACAGATATTGATCAGGATACGCAGCTCCAAGAGAGCAAGGATTTACCGCATTTACCATATCAGTGAAATGATCGGTATAGCTCACTATTTCATTTGTTGAAGTATCAACGTTAGCTCGTTCTAATGCTATCCATTGCTTAGCATTTTCATCGTAGTAATAAGTGAAAATATTTTGCTCTGTCATACCTTCTGGTAATAATGTTTTATCAAAAGGAGTTCTCACCTTAATTTTATTTTTAAATTTCTGCCCATGTGGTAAAAAACGATACCCTTTTCGTTTTCCCTTAGTGACATTTAATAACCCAGATGGCAATTTAGGTAAATCAGCATCATATAATTCTGAAATGCTTAACTGTGTTTCAGTGTCTATTGCATCTTCATTTATTTCTAAAGTGGCTTCTTCGTGAGTAATTTGTTTAGATCGTCTGGGTGAAACTTTTGCAGAAGTAACTGATTGATTTGCAGATAGTTTTGAGGATTGCGCAACAATTTCTTGATAATCACGTTCTAAACTACTTTTTCCTTCATTATCAACCGCAATGATTAATAAATAATATGTTGATCCTTGCATTAAACCTGTTAATTCATATTCATTAACATTAGTAACACGAGCCTTAAATGTTTCATTGGTAGGAACAAATTTAGGTTGACTAGAAATATGAATTTCATAGTGAATATCTTTTGATATTTTTGGGCTTCTTAATGATAAATTAGCTGGAGCTTGCCATTTTATTTTTACACTTTCACTGTTAGTTTGCGTAAATTGTGTAATTCCATCAAAGTAAGGTTGCTCGGTTAAACCAATTACTCTAAAAAGAGGAGGATTTGTGTTTGGAATGTTTTCAAAAGTTGCTCTAAAGCTAGTGGTTTTATTAGGTTCTTTAACATAAATACCTGGAATAAAAACTCTTCTCGTTTCATGTTCATAAGAAGCATAAACTCCATTTTTATCTATGGTTTGGGAAAATAAGATATTAGGTGATTTTAATTCAAATACATCGCTTTCATTGGAAGTTCTAATAAGCTCTACCTGATAGAAAGTTGGTTCTTCTGTTCTATTTAGAACGCTAACAATAGGTAAAGAAAGAGTATTCGTGGCTGGATCAAAAGTGGCGTAATATTCATTTGAAGTATTCAACCACGTTGGCATATTTAAAATGGGATTAATAAAAGTAAAACGTAGAGGATTAGTATTCGGAATAAGAGCTAATGTAGCGTTAAACTTTTTAATTCCAGTAGGGGTTAAAAGTGACAACTCTGGAATAACAAGGTTATTTTTTTCTTGTTCTCTATAAACAGCTCGTGCACCAATTAAATTATTTTCAAGAGGTACTGCATTCGCCAATTCAAAAAGTAAAATTATCAATTATTTTTAACCAAACTCGGAAGCTCTGTGTATTGCCAAATTGATCAACTAAATCCACTGCGGGAATAAAAATAGTCGCATTTTGGGAATCATAAGCAGACGGTAACGGAGCAAATTGCTTAGATGAGGATGAATCTGCATGTGTAATTTGTCCTAACATAATGAAAAGACTTATAAATATATAAGTCTTTATCCACTTATTCATAACCTCACTCCCGTATTTTATGTAGGATATATTTTTAAAATGATTATCATTTTTCATCTTAATTGTCAAATTTTTCTTTTCCCTAGCAAACAATGGTTAACGTGACATCTCTCAATTTTTCCTAAATCCCATGTAAATTTATAGATGATAGCTTACTTGAATTGTATTTACTCTGCTTAACTCTATGCTGTTTTTACCCCTAAATAGCACTTATTTTTCGTTTTTAGCCGTTTTTTGATTTACCCTATCTTACCCATCTATTTTGATGTTTGAGCGATTCTAAAGCGATTCTAGGCGTTTTTATCAAACTTGCCTCCGTTGATTTTTGATTTAACAACCCGTTGTTGTGATTTTTTGTGGTTAATTTTATTAAATTATCACTAACTTATTGATCTTTAATGTTTTTTAGATATAAAATTGCTAATAAAATCAATTTTTCTATGTAAAATATTGATTTTAATCATAAAATTAAAAACAGGTTTTTGGGTTTTTAAAATTTTTTCGCGGTTTTTCCCTTTTTAAATATTTTTAAAATCTTTTAAAACCTTTTCCGCCCTTCTAACCACATGTTTTTAAATCATTTTTAGCGCGATTAAGGGAGAAATTCTCGGTCATTAAGGGAGAAATTCTCGGTATTAAAGGAGTTAAAATTTTAATCTCCTTTAAGGGAGATTTATGTTAAAATCACCCTTTATATTTTTATGGCGTTTAGGCAGAGGCGTTATGAGTGACAACAAAAAATTAACTATTTGTAAGTCAAATCGAGTTGTCGAGGCTAGCTATAAATTAACCATGAATGAGCAAAGAGTTGTTTTAGCCTGTATTGCTCAAGTTAATTCAAAAGAAGAACTACTGGCAACCGATAAATTTGAATTATCGGCAAAAGATTTTGCTAAATTATTCTCTGTTTCAGATGATGCCGCTTACTTAGCTCTTCGTGATGTTGCGGAGAGCTTATTTAATCGTTATGTTGTTATTGAGAATCCTTTTCCTGCTGATCCGAGTGTTACTCGACTAAAAACCCGCTGGATTAGCTCAATTTATTATAAGGAAACTGTAGGAAAGATTGTATTGTGTTTTGCTCAAGATATGTTGCCTTATTTAGGAGAATTAAAAGGTCATTTTACTCGTTATAATATTGAACATATTGCTAAAATGACTTCTGTATATGGGATTCGTTTGTATGAGTTGTTAGCACAATGGCAAAGCGTAGGTAAAAGAGAGACTGAACTTGATTGGTTAAAAAAACAATTTGAGATTGAAGATAAGTATGCAGCTATTAAGGATTTAAAGAAATACGTTATTGATCCAGCGGTAAAAGATATTAATACACATTCAAATTATCAAGTCGGTTGGACGCAACGTAAAATGGGACGTAAGGTAACGCATTTAACGTTTGAATTTAGTGAGAAAAAACCACCCGCCCCGTTAAAAAAAGCGGTTTCTAAAGCTAAATCAGTAAAGAAAAAGGTAGTGGAAGTTCAAGAGGATAAAATTAATAATTTGGATTATTTTGCGGATTTGCGTAAAAAATATGGCAGTGCGGTGGAAGATAAATTTTCACCAGATATTGTAGAACAATTAAAAGCTCAAGGGCGTTGGTAAAGTGCAAGTGTTATGGAATTTATAGTATTTATAAATGTAAAATTTATAAAATCATCTCTTGTTCTTATGTACGCAATTGTTTAGGAATTTGAAAACTAGATTGCTCTGATTCAAATAATTGTTGTGCATTTAATCCTAAATAATCAATCGTGTCGGGCGATTTTTGTAATACAATTGCAAAACATATCTGCTCAAAATTATAACCCATTGAAAACATATATAAAATTAAATTTTTATAACTATGACCCGCCCAATGCACCGCATGATCAAGCCCTAACCAACCCACTCGTTTCTTATACTTTAATTTCAATACTTTGTTTTCTTTCTCAAAAAATTCTCCAGTCTTTGGATATTCAATTACTTCAAATAACGGATACGCTCCTTTTAATGCCGCATCTAAATCAAAAATCATTTCTAGTGGAATTTCACATTGTTTATTTCTAAATTGCACTTCCAATCGTACCCAACGCGCTAATGGTGAGCGAAAATCATAATCTTTTTCATAGTGCTTTTGACCTTTTTCGTATGCACGAAAGGATTTTGAACCACTTAATGATCCAACATAAAACGTATAACCGCCTGATTTAAAATGTTGCTCTCCATTAAATATTTTTGGTGCAATCTCCCAACAACGTGGCGGACGACCTTTTGATTTAAATAATCCCTGATTATAATAACGCTTTATTTGCTCTATACTTATTTCTCCAAAATAATAATCCACTGCAATATCTAAACGTGTAATTCTAAAATCAATCTTATCTTTAATTAACTGATTAATAAATCTAGGAAAATTAACATCTTCACAACCTATTCCTGTAATGGATAAAAATATCCCAGCATTATATTTTTTGCCTTCATTTTCCATTAATGTACATGCTATAACTCCAATATTAGTAAAATTATCAGAAATGCCGCTCACATCTGGACGCATTAAATTAAAACTTGATTTGTAATTAAACATTCCTAATGGACGCTGTTCTATTTGTAATCCGTTTAATGCTTTTTCTCCACTATTTTTTATCAATAACTTTATCAAACGGTTAAAATATTGTTGTATTGAAAACTCTCCAATTAAACCCAGATAATTTGGCAAGATAGATATCGATAAATAATCTATCCTTGCTGCAAAATTACTCGGCTTTGGAGATAAAGGGCGCATAAACACTCGATAATTAAATTTTAAAATCAGTTGCAACAAACAATAATCAACTTTTTTTTAAATAGCAAGAGGGTGATTGCGCAAAACAACCTGAAACGACTTAAAACGACCTGAAACGATTTAAATTGCGTATAAATATCTAAAACAACCTTCAAATCAAATAACTTGTTGATTTAAAATTAAATTTTAAAATCACTTGCAAAAAATAATCAATAATTATCTAACTTTATGTTCTTATTCACTTTTTTACTTTTCTAACTATCCAGTAGAATACTTTATCCCCGTGTTACTATACGGGGGAAGCCAAAAAAGAAAAAAGCGGGCTACCCGCTGCGCCCCGCATCGACCAAACCCCGTCGCGCTGTGCGCAGCTGCCCTGCCCTTCTAAATTTTCTGGGATAAATCAGATTCTCTCTTCGTGGTAAGAGGAAATAATGAGCCGCTCGGAGATTTCCTAAATTGGAAAAACTAAAGAAGAAAACCCTTTTTTCTTTTTCCAATTTAAAAAATCTATGCGGGTTTGTTTTATACGCCCTTTAGCGGGCAACATTAAGGAGTTTTTTCACACTGGACAAAAATTGTTTTTATGATTTTAAATGAGTGCGAGAACGGGCAAAAGCTAAGGAAGAAAACATTTTTGTTTTGCCCGTTCTCACATGAAACAATTTTATCATAAAAAAAACGCACAAAAAGCCGTGCTATTTTTGTCAAGTGCAAGCCCTAAAGGGTGAAAAAACCTTTGTTAAATCATGCTCAAACAAGCAATCCCATTGGTTTTTTTATTAGTCAACAGAAGGGGTAAATTAATTAATTACTCCGAAATATCCAAATTCTTCACAACCTCGCCAAACGCCTCCAGAAGTCCATTTTTCTCAAGCAAATCCAACGCCGCAAAATAATGCTCATGAATCTTTGTTAATGGTTTTTTACCTAGCTCCATGTTTGCAATACCCACATGAGAAATACCCGTTAATTTTGAAAAGTCCCGCTGACTTAACCGAACCCGCAAGCGAAACTCCCGCACATCAAAACTCATAATATAACCCTTTAAAAAATAATTTAATAAAATACATGCTACTTACTTGACCAACAAGCTACTTAGTAAGTATAATGTAACACATGAAAGGCAAACAATGCAAACACTTTTTTAAGAAATGGGGAATAAAACAATGAACTTTTTAACGAAAGTCGAAGCAATACAAGAACTCTGCAAAACAACGGGAAAATATGGCGCAAAAATAACAATAAATAAATTTCCAAACAAGTTCAGATTTTTTGAAAAATGCAAACAAAGCAAAATCCTAACAACTTCTGATTATAAAAATAATCTCAAAATAGAAAGTGGAATTTGGAACGCATTATATAGCCATGAAGAGGTAATCTTCGGAAGTAAAGAAGAAATTGAAGAACTGCTAAGAATCTTTGAAGAGGAGAAAGGAGATAATTTTATATGCTTTAATCCCACAAAAACATTTGTGAGAACCCTTTTTTTAGAAACCGACCAATACGAAACATTTTAGAGTATTACATTAAGGCATTTTAAGGAATGTCTTAATTTGATTAACTAACAAACCCAAACAAGGAGAAAACACCATGAGCACTTTAAAAGCTAAAATCGCAAACGAACGCAAAAGCAGAATTTTAATTATTGCGTGGAGAATTAGAAAAGATGCAGCAAGAAAATTTAATTGTAATACGACAGAAATTCTACTAAAAAATTGTGTTGCGGAAGCATGGAAAATTGAAAAACATGCAGATGAACAACCCATTCAAATCCGAAGCAAACAAGAAATTATTGAGCTGTTTATGAATGGCAAGATTCAAGAACCAACGCAGCAAGAGGCGCAGATATTTGTCGATGCTTTACTTAACAACGAAACAAACGCAATTCCGAAAAATAAGAGAATTAGACAATCAGATTTTCCAATCGTTAATATTAAAATGAAAACGGGAACGTCAAGAAAATTAGGTAAGCAACCCCAAACAGAGCAGGAAATCGCTAAAAAAATTATAAATTTTGCAGGAGTAAATGATCCAAGAGTATTCTTAAATTATGTAATGAAATTTGGCAAATATTTTATTGCTTCAAATGGACATCAAGCCGCTTTTATTCCAAAGAACGACCAAACAACTATATTGGAATTTGTTGATGCAAACAACCAGCAAATAATCAACGAGGAACTTGAAAATAAAAAGGATAAAACCATCACCGATGTTTTCATGAACGGTTTGAATGGAGAAACCCACAAACACGCCGAAAACATCAATGCCTACCACTTAACAGCATATTTAGAAAACGTCATGAAACTAGAGCGAGTTATTGATTGCAAATATCATCCGATAGTAATACCGATTTTAATTGAGAATTTAATCGTATATGTCAATTGCAAATACTTGTTAAACGCCGTGAGCAACTTGGCAAACACCCAGAAACGTCTAAAAATATCATTGAGAGTAAGTGAGAACGAACACGACAGCAAATATTGCTCTTTAATCAAACTAGAGAACAAAACGGGAGAAACGCATATAATTATGCCTTGTCACATTAGAACACAAGAGGAAAGCGGAGGTTGTAAAATAGTACCCATTAACTTTGATGATAAAAATAATCAATTAACTCGATTCTTTTATTTCTAAAATAGCCCATCAATAACTTTGAAACAAAGCCCGCCACGAGCGGGTTTTTCTTTTTATCTAAACAAATCAGAAATTCTAACTCGCTGCTCAGTCGCCGCAGGGCTTCTTATTACTTCTTATAACATTATAAGTCACAATTAAATCTACTAAACATTCAAATAAATTCCTGAAAATAACTAAATTTGCGCTGTAAAAACTTCCTCACTTTGAGCACTTGATTTAATGGCGGTTAATTCGTTGGCAATTTCAGGGTGTTTGCTCAGAATATTTAGCAAACAAACCACAACTCCATTTGGCTTAAAACGTCCTTGCTCCCAATCGCGTAAAGTTGCAACTGGGGTTTTTATTAGCTCGGCAAAGCCTTGTTGAGTGAGTTTTAACTGTTTGCGTACGGATACCACTAATAATTGTTCGGGCGTGGTAATTCTTCCCATGACTTGATTTTGCATTTCTAACAAACTTTGCCGTAAATCGGGTAATGATTCCCCCGCATCAACTTCAATCGCTAGGGCTATTTTTTCAATGTCCATCTTTATAACCTCTTAATCTCTTTGCTAGTTATATTTTCTTTATCGGATTTTTGATACAAGGTGAGCAGGTAAATAACGCCTTGCTCAGATAGATTGAAATAAATCACCCGAACGCCGCCGCGTTTGCCTTGTCCTTTTATTGACCAACGAACTTTTCTTGCGCCTTCTGCATTAGGGATAACATCGCCCGCGAGAGGATTTTTGGCAATCCATTCGATAAAGTCGAGGCGTTCGTCTTCAGTCCAAAGTTTATCGGCTTGTTTTTGAAAAGTGGGAGATTCGATAACAGTTCGCATAGGGTTATTATACGGGATTCCCTTAGATAAATAAATAAGGTATTTTGATTACTACTAATCACGGATTGATTACAGATAATCAGTAAAAGGGGAGTGGATGAAGGGGATTTGAGATGCGATAATTACAGTTATCAATTCTAATCTCTTTTATGTGGATACTTAATATGAACACTATAACCCCTCAAAATACCAATGATTTACCCGTTGCCTTATCGGTCGACGTTAAAAAATATATTGCCGCTTCGATAAGCGAAAGCACCAAACGCGCCTACAAAAAATGGCTAACTGTTTTCGAAGGTCACGGCTTCACAATCCCCTGCAACGCGGCGGACGTGGTTAGCTTTTTGACCTCAATTAAGAAAGCGGACGGGGAAAATTACAGCGCACAATCTTTGAATCAAGCACTCGCAGCAATCGCTTATGCGCATGGGTTAATGGGCGCGCCAAATCCCACAAATGATGCACTCGTCAAAACAGTATTCAGTGGTATGAAGCGCGTACACGGCACAAAGCCCACACGTCAAGCCGCGCCAGTCAAAAAAGATAACTTAATTGAACACATAAAAAAGCCCACTTCTAAAATTGACGTGCGCAATAACGCCTTAATTTTAATAGGTTTCTTTGGTGCGTTTCGACGGAGTGAATTAGCTAATCTTGATTTTAACGATGTGCAATTTTCAAATGAAGGCGTTGTTTTAACTTTGCAGAAATCTAAAACAAATCAAGAGGGCAAATTAGAACAAAAGTTTATCCCACAAAGAAGCGACAAATTGTGCCCATGCAAAGCCCTTAAATTCTGGTTAGAAATTAGCAAAATAAACAGCGGGCGGTTGTTTAAAAATATCAAGAAAAACGGTGAGTTAGGCGATTCTATAAGCGAAAACTCAATTAACTTAATTATTAAGAAAGCGTTTATTGAAGTTGAAACAAGTGGTGTGATGAAGGTATCGGGTCACTCGTTAAGAGTTGGACTTATCACAACGTGCGCCCTCGCCAAAGTCCCCACTGCAAAGATTCAAGCCGTCACGGGTCACAAAACGCCTCAAATGATTTCTCACTATAGCCGTGAAATCGAAGGCTTTGATTCTTATCCTGAAATCTAGGATTATGATATTGTTACAAATTCACTTGAAATCGTTACAGAATCAAACAAAGGGGATAAATCATGAGCAGCGGCGGACGGCGGGAAGGCGCGGGCAGAAAATCAAAATTTGGTGAAAAAACAGTAGTTTTGCGCATACCAGAATCGATGCTTGAAATCGTACAAATTCACTTGAAATCGTTACACAACCAAAATGATATTGTTACAAATTCACTTGATAACGTACAAAATCAGAAAATTGTTAGTATTCAAGCGATTGTCTCTAAATATGAAGCAAACGCAAACGACTCGCCGCGATGGGTACAAGCCAAAAAGTTGATTGCTGACTTGAAAAAGGCTTTATCTTAATATAACAAAAGTGATATATTTTAACGCTATGAACTGGTCAATTAGCTATTTTAACGAATCTGTACAGCAAGAGATTTTCTCTTTTCCTAACTCATTAAAAGCCCGCTACATTCATTTAACCAACTTGATGCTAATTGACGGAGCTAACTTAGGTATGCCTTACACCAAAGCAATGGGTAACGGCTTGTTTGAATTGAGATTACAAGGTAAAGATAGCATCGGGCGAGTTATGTATTGCACTCTCGTTAATCAACAAATTGTTATGCTGCATTCTTTTATCAAGAAAACTCAAAAAACGCCTAAGCACGACTTAAATATTGCCATTGAACGCATGAATGAGGTTAAACGCCATGTTAAGCCATAATGATTTGGTTAAAAAAATGCTTGAAAATCCTAGCGTTAAAAAAGAATATGATGCGCTTGAAAATGAATTTGCTCTCTTTGCTGAAATGATCAAAGCCCGTCGACTCGCGGGTTTATCTCAAAAAGAGATTGCGCAACGTATGGGCACTAAACAAGCTGCTATTGCCAGACTCGAAGCATCCGGCGGTAAAGCTAAACACTCGCCTAGCCTTGCTACCTTGCATCGTTACGCTAAGGCTATCGGTTGCCACTTAGATATTAAAATCGTTTCTAATAAGTCTTAAAACACCCCTAAAATCCCCACGAAGGCGTTAAAATACACACCTATCCTTTTCACAACTTACAATCTAAAAACGCCCTTATGTCCATTCAAGCCATTAACGAATATCACAACAAAGTTCATAAAATTTTCCTCTTTAGTGGGGCTAATCATGAGCAAGCAATTAAAAATGAGTTTGCTATCCTTATTAATAGCTATTGTAAAGATAAAAACTTATTATTAATTCAAGAAAAAACCATTAAAAATCAACAAGGCAAAAACATAAGACCCGACGGGACTTTAAGCAATATCTTAGTCGATTTAGGTTTTTGGGAATCCAAAGCAAACGTTGATCTTGACAAAGAAGTTACCAATAAAATAAATGCGGGTTATCCTTTAAGCAATACTTTGTTTCAAGATGATCAAAAAGCTGTTTTATTTCAAAATGGTGAGCGTTGTTTTGAAACTCCTTTAGATAATAAAGAGGATTTAGATAAACTCTTAACTCAATTTGTGAGTTTCAAATCTAAAAATGTCAAAGAATTTTATGATGCCGTTGAAAACTTTAAATATTCCCTTCCCGATATTTTAGAAACCATCAATAAAGAAATTGCACTCGCAGAAACTAATAATCCCCAATTTAAAAAAGCCCGCCTATATTTTCTTAATATTTGTGAGAAAAGCATTAATCCTAGTATTTCAATAAACGATATAAATGAAATGCTTTTACAACATATTTTAACTGAAGAAATTTTTAATAGTATTTTTGATAATGCAGATTTTCACCGTGACAATAACATTGCAAAAGAACTTTATAAATTAGAAGAAACTTTCTTTAAAGGTAAAACTAAAAAAGATACCCTTTCCAAAGTGCAAACTTACTATGCAGCGATTAAAAGACGCGCTGCAAGCATTATTGATCACCACGAAAAACAAGCCTTTCTGAAAGCCTTTTATGAGGATTTCTACAAAATCTACAATCCCAAAGCCGCCGATAGAATGGGCATTGTTTATACTCCAAACGAAATCGTTAAATTTCAAATTGAAAGTGTTGATTATTTATTAGAGAAACATTTTAAGAAAACCTTAGCACACGAAGGTATCAAAATTCTCGACCCATGTGTAGGAACAGGAACGTATATTTGTGAATTAATTGATTATTTACCGCCTAAAGATTTAGAGAAAAAATTTAATCAAGATATTTTTTGTAATGAATTAGGTTTATTGCCTTATTACATTGCAAACCTAAACATCGAATATACCTATCAACAAAAGATTGGCGAGTATGCTGAATTTAATAATCTTTGTTGGGTTGATACGCTTGATAATACGGGGTTTAACTTTAAAGGAAGTAATACTGAATTATTTGGATTAAGTGTAGAAAATACCGCACGCATTAAAACTCAAAATGAGCAACAAATTAGCGTGATTATTGGCAATCCTCCTTATAATGCTAACCAACAAAATGAGAACGATAATAATAAAAATCGTGAATACAAAGAAATTGACAAACGAATTAAAGAAACTTACATAGAAAAAAGTACCGCTCAAAAAACAAAAGTTTATGATATGTACTCGCGTTTTTACCGCTGGGCAAGCGATAGAATTGATAATGAACAAGGGATAATTTCTTTTATTACAAATAACTCATTTATTAATGCAAAAACGTTTGATGGATTTAGAGAATATATTAGTCAAGAGTTTGATTTTGCTTATATTATTGACTTAGGAGGGAATATTAGAGAGTTGTCAGGCAAAGATGGGATTTATTTAAATGAAAATCACACTATTTTTGGTAAAGCCGCTGCCATTGGCATTGCTTTAATGTTCTTAATAAAAAAAGACAATAAAGAAAAATGTTGTAAAATAAATTATATTCACCCATGTGATATTAGAGCAACTCGCCAAGAAAAAATAGATTATTTAAAAGAACACTCTTTTAATAAAATAGATTTTAATTTAATTATTCCCGATAAAAACAATAATTGGATCAATCAAACAGATAATGATTTTGATTCTTTAATTCCCGTTTGCGATAAAGAAAATAAATCTGTAATATTTCAATTATTTTCTAGCGGTGTTGTAACAAATAAAGATGAGTGGTTATATGATGTAGATAAAAATAATTTGACAAAAAAATAAATTATTATTTAGAAATATACAACAAAGAAACTATAAAATATCAAGGAATGAAATGGGAAAAACTAAAGGATATTGTTGATAATTCAATAAAATGGACTAGAGGGATTTATCAAAATGCTAGTAGAGGAAAATTAATAGAATTTAATTCTAATAAAATAACAGCTTGTTATTATAGACCATTTTACAAATTATACATATATTTCTCAAAAGAATTAAATGAAACTCGCTATCAAATGCCTAAAATATACGGTGAAACGGGACAATGTGAAAATAGAATGATTTGCTATGCTAATAATGAGCAAACTCCATTTTTATTAATGAGTATTAAAAATTTATGTGATTTAAATTTTTGTGCAAGAGGCAGCTTTTGTCTTCCTTTGTTCATTTACGATAAAGAAGGCAATCCACAAGAAAATATAACAAGTTGGGCATTAGAATTATTTCAAACTCATTATAAAAATCAAGAAATTAAAAAAGAACAGATTTTTAATTATGTGTATGCGGTTTTGCATGATCCTAAATACCGCCAGAAATATGAACAAAATTTAAAACGCGAGTTTCCTCGAGTTCCTTTCTACGATAATTTTGAACAATGGGCTAAGTTGGGTAAAGAATTAATTGATTTACATCTCAATTATGAAACCGTTGAAAAATACCCATTGCAACGCATCGACTCCGATAACGCCAAAATCCCCAAAGCCAAATTAAAAGCTGACAAAGCAAAGGGCACAATTCAACTCGATGACAATACGCGGCTTGAAAACGTGCCTTGTGAAGCGTGGGAGTACCTTCTAGGCAATCGCAGTGCCCTTGAGTGGGTTCTTGACCAGTACAAAGAAAAAACGCCTAAAGACGCTACCATTGCTCAAAATTTCAATACCTACAAATTTGCTGACCACAAAGAACACGTCATCGACCTACTTTGCCGCGTCTGCAAGGTATCTGTGGAAACCGTCCGCATCGTGCAAGCCCTTCATAACCTCTCCCCCATATTAGAATAACTGTTTAATTTTTCTAATCTTTTTAAGGTGTCAGGGTATTCACGAACTAATAAAATAAGCGTTGCAGCTTGATTATTTGGGCATGAACGCCCTTGCTCCCAACTTTCTAAAGTTCGAAGGGCAATATGCAACTGTCTAGCAAAAACCGCCCGTGATAAGTTTAGTTTTTCCCGTGTTTCTCTAATAATTTCAGGTGTAATTTCAAATAACACGGGTTTTTCACAGACGTAATTCTTTAATGTGATTTTTTCTTTACGCTCCAATGACATAGCGTTAATTCCATCCATTAATTCATCGAATAATTTACGCTTTTGCATCGTTTTTTTCTCCTTTGCGTATAGCTAGTTCATGCGTTATAGCTTGCTTTAGTTGTTTCTTTTCAGCAGCACTTAAATCTATCATTTCTTCTTTATCGTAAATCGTAAAAAACCAGATTTGACTATATTCAAGAAAATGGTAATAAATCACTCGCAACCCGCCGCGCTTACCCTTTTTGCGCCGCTCATCGAACCAACGCATCTTACGAAAACCGCCCGTCCCTTGTATGACTTCCCCACATTCAGGATTGCTCAATAACGCATTTTGTAGACTACGATAACCCTCTTCATCTAAGTAATTAGGGCGATAGCGCGTAAAAATTGGCGTTTCAAAGAAAACTAATTTCATACTTAAACTATACGCAGATTGCGTACACTTTGCAAACTAGCGAAAGAACACGGCATTTTTGGAACAGCAAAATGGAACAGGCAAACCCTGACACGACGCGGCGGACGGGTTTATTGGAACAATAAAATGGGACGGTAAAAATAAGTCATGGCGGGCGCTCCCAACGGTTTGGGACACCAAATCGGGACACCAAATTGAGACAGCTAAGTGAGACAAAACCGGACGGCTAAATCTTGACATGATGCGGGGTGCAACGATAAACCGGACACTAAAAGCGGACGGGGTTTGCCACAGAAACCGCACACTAGAAAACCACAGTTTTTCACCACAGCGCAACCCATAAAAAAGCCAAATTTATCAAAAGTCTAACCAATTCAACGCCAGCTTATGCCACAGTTTTTGCAACACAACGCTATCGCTAATCCTCTCATTTTTAACGACTTTTTAATTACCTAAAAGTTTTATTCAACAGCGCCGTTGCAACACCGACCCGCCCACTTTACACCCCGTCTTTACGTATAGAATCGCTACCACGCCCTTTTATAGTTCCCTCTCCTCTTATCCTAGCCAGCCACTAAATAACGCCTTAATAGGCATTCTATTTGTCACAGCTCAAATGAGCAGCTATGCGGACGGCGGCGTGTTTGTCACAGGCAAGCGGCGGCGTTTGTGATAGTTGTCATCATGGGCGCGGGAGAATAATCACTAAAAAGCGCATTTTCCCTTGTAAGTTATTGATAGTAGCTAAACTTACCACTTTCTATCCAATTAGTTAGATAAAATCAGTAAAAATGGTATGTAAAAAGTCTTTATGGTATTTTTGGTAAGTTTGGTAAGTTTGGTAAGTTTGGTAAGTTTAGCTACTATCAATAACTTAGAGGCTTAAAAATAGAATGGGATTTCTGTTTTGCTGCACCATTGCCAAAAAAAAAGAGTGCCACAAAGCACCCTTTTTTAATAACTTATTGATTTAATTGCTTATTAAGTAACCTATTGTTTTTATTAAAACTTACCAAACTTACCAAATTTACCACTCCCCCCTTTTTTTTTATATTTTTGGGTTAAAAAATGGTAAGTTTAACTACTATCAATAACTTAGATAATAAGTTTATATAAGAAGGTATTTAACCCTCCTTTTTCGCATGACCACAAAATGTTGATGTATTTACCTAAACACTCATCGACCTTCCTGCGACTTGTATTAGGGGCATCCTTTGCGAGGTTAATAATGTCTGTTTTTTTAGCATCTCCCTCTTTTAAGGATTCTAATGCACTTTTAATTGCATCAATGGTCGGCTTATCTTTAGCCATGATTTCATTTAACTCATTTTGTTTCTTAGCGTTCTCTATTTCTCCATTTGTAATAGTTTCAACTGATTGTATTAACTCAAGATAACCTTGATTGCGTTTCCGATATTTAAAAACAACTTCTAACTCATTTGTACCACGAACTTTATTATTTTCAAATACAATGGTTTTGAATGTTTCATCCTCACTAAGCAAAGAAGCAATATAAGCGCAATCACAATCGTCGACGATGTCACTCGTTCCGCCGTATTTGTGTTTGCCGTCCGCTCCTTTGTTTTTATTAGTGTGACCCAATAAAATTATTGTGCCGCCCTTCTGAACATAGTTGCGCGCCACTTTCATAAACTCACTACTAGCTTTCTTATCCATTAAATCAACAACTTTCTTTAAGGTGTCAAGGATAATAATCTCATTGCAATCATTATTATTGATAGCCATTTGTAAGAATTTAGTTAGTTCCTTGATTTTAAAACCAGCTTCATTGTCGGTGATCATTTCAAAACCAAACTCTTTAGCTATAGCAATTTTCTCTCTTAATCCTTTATTTGTATCGTCAACGTTGATATAAATAATGTTTTCAGGATTTAAGCCATGTCGTGCTATTCCCTCACTAATTAATCGCAATGTAATCAATGTTTTGCCTATATTTGGCGGTGCATAAATAGCGGTTATTTGTCCAGTTAATGCAATATCTTTTAAAACAAAAACCTCTTCTTTAGCTCGCATTTCTAAATCCTCTAATTTTGAAGTTAATCCGAATTGCTTTAATGAGAAAGATGCTTTATTTGAAGAGTTTAATGATTTTCTTGTAGCTATTTCTGCTACTTTCTCAAAATCATGATTGTTTAATGCTTGCGTTATTTCATGCGCTAAGAGATTTATTTCTAAGTGTTTAATTCTACTATTAAAAGAATTAATATTTTTAATAGAGGTTTTTTGTACTAAAGAAACCAGATAATTTAGCGGGTCAGGACTGAAAAAATCATACAATCCTTTATATTTTGATTTATTTAAAATAATGAAATCACTAACAGCTAAATATTCAGTAGATTTTCCATTATCAAATAAATGCTTTGCAGCCTCAAAAATAATGCAATGGAGTTTGTAATTGAAATGATTAATTGTGAGTTGTTCAAAAATGGTTTGTGCAAACTCGTTATTATTTAAAATAAAACCAAGTATTTCTTCCTCTTGGTGTCCGATGTTTTGCTTATCTTCGACGGGTTTGTTGAATAGAGAATCGGCAAATGTATTGCCATTTAATGCAGCGGGTTGTTGATTAGCTTTGTAATCAACTTGGTTTTCAATATTATGTTTCATGGCTAAACACCTTTTTTGTTACGTCATCACGACGAGAGAATTTTGGGTTTAGCTACCGTAAAGCATTGTTTTTAATTTAAAATTGGGTTATAATTCAATTCATAATCAATGACTTTTAATCAACACGCTGCGAGCGTTTGGTTGTTGACAACGGCAGAATTAATCCCCAAAATATAAAAAAGCACTCTTGCTTTTGATAGCTGTAGACCCGTATTTGCTCAAAAGTTTGGCGACTGGGAGAGCTGTACGGGTAAAGTTTTTTTAGAACACTTAAAAAATAATACTACAAATGCTGCTACAAATTAGCAAAAAAATCAAGTCTATTTATTACATCAATAAATTCTTTCAACTCTTTGATTTTTATCAAAACCTCCTTTTAATTCTACTTTAAGTTTCTCTTTTAATTCTTTGATTTATAAATAAATATATTTGTATTTTTGATAGGTGAAAATATATTTTTCAGTTGTATTTGTTTAGAGACAAAACCACCACGAAAAAATGCGCTCCACCATTAACTTGTTGTAAAAATGATACACTTTGTCGGTAAATAACGACGCAAAACAGATCATTACAAGTTCCTCAATAAATCAAACAAAGGCATTAACTAAAAGCCAATGCCTTGCACAAATCACTATTTTTTAAACCTCTTAGATTTCATAACGCCCGCTTTTCTTTCTGCACTGCACACGGGACAATATTTTTGCCATGTTGTTTTTGCAGTGTAATCATTGCCACAGTTCTCACATTGGTAGATACCGCCCACTGCTTTGTATTCAGGCATTTGGTTTCTATTATCTAAGCCATTGCCTTTAGTAGGCATTGCCTTATTTAAGTCATTGGCTATATAGTCATTGACCTGATTTTTAGCTAAGTTATTGAATCCGTCAATTTTATTGCTACTAGCCATTGCCTTATTCACCGCGCCCAAATTGAGAACCGATAAACCACTATCAAGTAAATTTTCCTCGATAGTGGGCTTAGATTTATCGGTTACAATTTTCCCGTAGCTAACCCGTTGGTTTCCTCTTTAGCGTGGGCTATAGTTTCATTTAAGCCGCTTTTAGTATTTGGCAATGATTGACTAGGCATATTTGCTTTGTCGCTATCTAGGCGGTTTCTAGGCGTTTCATGATCATCGTGCAACCGATAGTCGCCCGCATAAACAGCCCGTCCGCCTAACAGTCCCACGACTAACCAGACAATCGCGGTTAAAGCCTCAAAAGAAACCGCGCTAAAAGCCAAAAAGTAAGATTGCATTTTCTTCGCGTCGATGCTCAAAACAGCGGCTTGTGAGATAAAAAGCGGGTGCACCGTGTCATTTGCACTTGACGCGGCGGACGGATTCGCCTGTAAAGTCGTTAATTCCTTTGCCGCGTGGTCACGTTCATTAACAGCGGCTTGATAACTTGCGGCGTTTTTAATGCTCATTTCAAGCGCACTGATTTGGCTTTCTAAAGTTGCAATCTTTGATTCAGTTGGTTTAATGCAATTTTTCACATAACCCTTTGGACAATTAGAAAGGTTAGTTTGCTCACTGGAAAGTTTAGTTTTAAGTGATTCAAGTTTAGCTTTCTCACTTTCTACATTAAACGAGCTAAAACCGGCTAAATCGCTCGCTTTCTTGTTTGCGCTATCATACAAGCCTTGTTTAAGATTTAGAGCAGCGACGGCGCTTTTAGATGCGTTATCTGCTTTGTTTTGTGCAAAAGCCATGAATCCCCAGTGAGTTTGCACGCCAATTGTGAATAAAACTCCAGCCCAAAGCAACGCACAAATAAAAGCCAGAATGGCATTGCCGCTTTTCCAAAGTATTGCAGAGGATGGTAGAAATAATGCACCAAGAACCGCAAACACAACGCCAAAGATTGCATAAATGAATTTCTCCAAAGGATCAATAGCAAAGGACTGATAAACATATCCGGCGGTAAAAATGGCGGTAATGGTCATAACAAATCCGATAACAACTAACGTAGATTTAACGTTTTGTGAGTTTGCGAGTTGCATAATTATTTAACCTCAATTTTAGCGATTTGATTAGAGCAAACTTTGCGATTGTTTGCGTTGCAGTTCATTTGCATCGTGGATATTTCAAGGTTTAAAGCAGCATATTGGATTTCATAGAAACCACGCGGTGCAATGCTGTATTTTGTAGGGTTCTTTTTTAAATCCATAACTTGTGCATTATGTTGTTTCCAATTAGTGAGCAACGATTGCATATCGGCATTGCAATTTGAAGGTTTAATTAAAATTAATCCAATAACAAAGATTGTAAAGATTAAGTAAATGTTCATTTTGATGCTCCTTTAACTGGTTTAACCCATGCAATGAAATTGTCAATTAAAGAGGGCTTTTTTACGGGTTTCTCAAAACCAATTGCAGTATAATTTAAAACGGTTGCAAGCATTAAAGAAATCACTATTTTATAGTGGTCATGTTGATTTGCAGTCCATTTCAACGTTTTGAAATAAGCACTAAATAAAATAATTGCGATAGCAGCTAATAAAACCGCTTGAATTGAGAGCATGAAAGCATTTGAACTGATAGGAAACAAAAAGTTACCAAACCATGCGATAGGAATCACAGCAAGCGACAATGAGCAAATCAGAGCAACCGCATATTTTCGTGCAATGATATAAAAACAAATTGCAGCCGCGCACCCGCCCAACATAGTAGCAAGTAAAGTATTTGAAATAATCATAAAGCACCTCCAAAACCATTATTTTTAGATTTGGCGGTTGGTTTAGTTGAATTAGCATAGTTTTCTAATGCTTCACTAAATTGTGCTAATGATTTTTTGATTTCTTGAAGGGTAGAAAAATCAAAGGAATTAGGATTTTTACCATTTGAAATTAAAACAGTTTCTAAGGCATTAAAGAATGCGCTATGTAACTGTTTATTTAAGGGGACGGGTTGCGGTTTTTTGGAGAATAAACCACTAAGAAATGACGTTTTAGAATCATTTGGAGGGCTTGATTGTGGCGCGCCCACAAATAACGTCAAGTCGCTATGATTGCGCTGTGGCACTATAGCGGCGTTTTTGACGTGATAATCCACGCCATTTAATTGAATTACAAGGGAATTAACGCCTTCAGATTTGGCGTTTTGAACAGCGGCGGTTAAGTCTTTAACCGTTAATTGATATTGCGATTTCATGTTGATACTCACAAGATAATGTGAGATTAATCAACAATATACGCAACGCAACGGCTTGAAATTGCCGTTTATAATGGGTATAATGAATTGATGTTTTCATGTGACTAACCTCACTTTGGAAAATACCCTTTAAGAAGTGTTGGAAGCACTCTTATCGGGGGGAAGCCCGTTATCTGAAAAGGTAGCGGGTTTTTTATTGTGCAACTATTCAGTTGATTCTGCAATAGCCACACAAAAAAGACTTTGTTTATCAGCTTGATCCAGTTTTGGATCGAGCTATCCCCTGTTTTGGGTTTATCGGTTGCTGAAAAATCAGCCGATGATAATTAACTAAACTTCTTTTTAACCAATTGTTGGGTTGCGATATGACCCGCAAAGTTCTCGCCCAACGCCTCCATTACATCAAAACCAATCAAAGCCGCTTGTCTGGCGATTTCGCTACGATTAACAGGGGTAGATAGTGCAAAGGTTGTACCCTTCATTTTTGTAGTTAAATCATCAAGTCTAGCAAGCCACGCATCAGTGACTTGAAAACCGTATTGTTTTAATGCCATTTAATAATCCTTAATAATCACGTTGTATTTAGCTAGTATAATATATTTTTGGATAATGTCAATATATATTTTATAGGCATTGACAAGCAAGATATTAGTAGCGATAATTACAGTTTTATCTATTCTAACATTACTTTTAAGGTCAATCCAAAATGAATCCGATAACCTCACTATCTACCCATGATTTATCCATAGCCTTATCGGTCGATGTGAAAAATTATATTGCCGCGTCGATTAGCGAAAACACCAAACGCGCTTATCAAAAGTGGCTTTCTATTTTTACCAGTCACGGCTTCTCAATTCCTTGCACATCGACCGACGTGGTTAGCTTTTTGACCTCAATTAAGAAGGCGGACGGCAATAATTATTCTGCACAATCTTTGAATCAAGCACTTGCTGCAATCGCCTATGCTTGCGAATTGATGGGCGCGCCAAATTCCACTAACGACGCAGTTGTTAAAACCGTGTTTAGTGGATTCAAGCGCGTACACGGTACTCGCCCAACACGACAAGCCGCGCCGGTCAAAAAGGATTCCTTAATTGAACACCTTAAAAAGCCCACTTCTAAAATTGAGGTTAGAAATAACGCATTGATTTTAATCGGATTTTTTGGCGCGTTCCGCCGCTCTGAATTATCGGATTTAGAGTTTAATGATGTGAAATTTACTAATGAAGGCGTGGTTTTGACTTTGAAGAAATCTAAGACAAATCAAGAAGGCAAGTTAGAACAAAAGTTTATTCCACTTCACAATGATAAATTATGCCCATGTAAAGCTCTTAAATTCTGGTTAGAAGTCAGTGGCATAAAAGAGGGTAAGCTCTTTAGAAACATCAAAAAGAACGGCGAGTTAGGCGAGTCTATAAGCCCTAACGCAATCAACTTAATTATTAAGAACGCGTTTAATGAAGTGGAAACAAGCGGCGTGCTTTCTGTAAGTGGGCACTCGTTAAGAGTTGGGCTTATCACAACGTGCGCACTCGCCAAAATTCCCGTTGCTAAAATTCAAGCCGTCACCGGTCACAAAACACCCCAAATGATTGCCCATTATTCAAGAGAGGTCGAGGGCTTTGATTCCTATCCTGAAATTTAGGTAGGTTACGAATAATGTACAAAAAATAATGGTATTTAATTAATTTGTCAGGTATATTAAGATGTCATTTGACTGTCAAAAAAGCGTCTAACAGATGTCGTTTAGCTGTCATAAGTGCGTCAAAAAGGTGTCTTTTGTGTGTCATAATAATAGGTAACTACATGATTATTATCATTGGAAGTCAGAAAGGTGGAGTGGGTAAGAGCACACTTTCAATTAACATTTGTGCAGCCTTAGCCAATAAGGGCAAAGATGTGATTTTAGTTGATAGCGATAGACAAGCATCGAGTTCCAACTGGGGGCAAGATCGAGCAGAAAACCCAGCATTAGCACGGGTTAATTTTGTGCAAAAATATGACAACCTTCGAGCGACTTTAAAAGATTTAAACACTCGCTATGAATATGTCATTGTGGATGCCGCAGGCAGAGATAGCAAGGAACTACGCACTGGATTAGTAGCAGCAGATATATTGTTGATGCCAGTGCGACCGTCACAATTTGATTTAGATACGATTCCTACATTGCAAGCAATGGTGTCGGAAGTGAAAGAAGAGCTAAATCCAGATTTGAAATTTAAAGCCGTGTTGTCGATGGCATCCACTAATCCAATGATTCATGAGACAAAAGAAGCTGAGGAATATTTTAAGGATTGCGAGGATATTGAACTTTTAAAAGTAGTGATTCGTGAGCGTAAAATTTATCGTGATTCTATTTATGCTGGACGGGGTTTAGGTGTGGTTGAAATGGATAATGCCAAGGCAAAGGAAGAGATCAATCAATTAATGGCGGAGTTATTCGCATGAACACGGGTTTTAAAAAACGAGATAAAAACCTCAAATTATCTGAAGCTGAAATTGAAGCAAGAACTGAAGCATTTGCGAATAAAGCTGATGCTGATTTAGTAGAAGTTGCAGAAAAGAACTTAGATAAAACAGCACAACGAGATATTCGTTTCACCGTAAGAATGAATGAATTTGAACAACAGCAACTTGAAAAGATTTGTGCTGCTACAGGTTTTAATAAAGTGGTTGCGATTCGTCAGGCGTTAAGAGAATACGCAAATAAGGTATGTCCAGAGTAATTTGACGACAACCTAGTGTCTTTTTGACGCACAAATGACACCTATATGACATCTAAAAGACAATTTATGACGCAAGCGATTTCACAGCAAAGAATATATGTAAAACGTTACAATTCACACTAAAAAAGAAATAATTTCTTTCATTGAAAAATGATTTAAACAGAAAGGAGCATTGAAATGCAAGCACAAAGTTTAAGTGCAGCGCATAGTTTATATGTGCTTTACGAAACGTTATCTGATGAAACTCAACAATTGTTTTTGCAAGAGCTATTATTAAAACAAAGGCAAAAAATTGAATTATCATTAAAACACAAAAATAAACCGCTTGAAAATCGTTTTGCAGATATTTGTGGTATTTTAACATCTGAAAAAAGCGTTTCACTTGAAGAAATGGAGCAAGCGATTTCTGAGCAAGGATTGGAGCGTTTTAATGATTGCCGTTGATACCAATGTATTGGTTAGAATTTTAGTTAATGATAAACAAGCAGAGCATCAATGCCGCCTTGCGCGTGAACTGATTGCTAAAGAAGAAGCGGTTTGGATTTGTCGGGAAGTTCTAATTGAAACACTTTGGGTTTTACAATCTAATTATCAGTTTAAAAAAGAGCAAATCTTATTGGCATTAGAAACCTTGCTCCACCATCCAGATATTATTTTAGAAAATGCAGACAGTCTAACAATAATTTTAAAATTATTTGCTACGGGTAATATCGGTTTTGCAGATTGTTCTATTTTGAATGCAGCTAAAAATAAACAATTGATTTTGCACACTTTTGATAAAAAACTATCAAGGTTACAAGGTGCAAAATTAATTACAGATTTGGTGTCTGTTTGACGCACAAATGACACCTATATGACATCTAAAAGACAGCTTTTTGACGCAATCGCAACCAATTTACTGCGTTGAGCACAAGCCAAGAGGATTAAATAATGATTTCAACAGATATTTACTTTGAAATTGAGCAGGAAATCAAACAAACGCCTACGCAATATTTGCCAACACTCTTAAATATTATTCATGCGTTTAGAGAAGGTGTTTGTATTGATAAATTAAACAGCCCCTTTCAATCTATAGAAAAAACGACGCAAACGCCATTTGACGATTTATTTGGCATGATAAAAACAACTCGAACGGTTTCATTGGAAGAAATGGAGCAAGCGATTTCAGAGCAAGGATTAGAGCGTTTTAATGATTGCCATTGATACCAATGTATTGGTTAGATTATTAGTAGATGACCCAAATGAGATAATGCAAAGTCAGCTTGCCCGCCAGTTGTTAATTGAACAAGGGAGTGCATGGGTAAGTTCTATTGTTTTGATTGAAACAATCTGGGTTTTGCAAAGCCGTTATAAATTGCCAAAAGAAGAAATTATTTCTGTTATTGAAAAACTTACTTCTCACCCTCGTATTCAATTAGAAAATACAGCATATACAAATGAAGCATTAACTATTTATCGGATTGGAAACACGGGTTTTTCAGATTGTTCTATTTTGAATGCAGCTAAAAATAAACAATTGATTTTGCATACTTTTGATAAAAAACTGTCGAGGTTACAAGGTGCAAAATTAATTACCAATAAAGATTCCCGTTAAAAAATATTCACGGCATGTTGCAAAAAAATGGGGACGGGTTTTATAAACCTGTCCCTCACGTTTTTCTGAACTGTTAATTTGGCTGGATGTCGAGCCTCTTGGGGTTACAAAACCCGACCAGCTAGTGGTGTTACCCTCCCTCAAAAAGCGCGTTAAACACGCTTAAAATTCTCTTCACTAAATTATAAATTTATTTTCTTACCTATCCCTATCTCACTGGAAAAATAACATTCACGGCGATTGTAGAGCGTTGATTTTGCTTTTTTATTCAACCTATTGATTTTATTTATAAAATAAAAAACAGGGTTTTTGGGTTTTTAAAATTTTTTCGAGGTTTTCCCTTTTTAAATATTTTAAATACTTTTAAACCCTTTTACGACCATTTAACTATTTGTTTTTTAATAATTTTTAGCGCGATTAAGGGAGGAATCCGCAGTCATTAAGGGAGGAATCCGCAGTCATTAAGGGAGGAATCCGCAGTCATCAAGGGAGGAATCCGCAGTATTAAAGGTGTTTAAATTTAAATATCCTTTAAAGGAGTTTTATACTATAATCACCTTTTATATTTTTATGGGATTTTAGTGGAGGAGTTATGAGTGACAATAAAAAATTGACAGTTTGCAAGGCAAATAAAGTGATTGAAGCGAGCTATAAATTAACCCTAAATGAACAACGGGTTATTTTAGCGTGCATTGCCCAAGTTAATTCAAAAGAAGAACTACTGGCAACAGATAGGTTTGAGTTGTCGGCGAAAGATTTTGCTAAATATTTTTCTGTTTCTGAAGACCGAGCTTATCACGCATTGGTAGAAGTTGCTGATAGTCTTTTTAATCGTTATGTAATCATTGATAATCCTTTTCCTGACAAACCTAAAATTAATCGGTTAAAAACGCGGTGGATTAGTTCAATTGTTTATATGTCTGATGAAGGAAAAATTAGTTTATGTTTTGCTCAAGATATGTTGCCCTATTTAGGAGAATTAAAAGGACAATTTACTCGTTATAATCTTGAACATATTGGTAAAATGACTTCTGTTTATGGGATTCGTTTATATGAGTTGTTAGCACAATGGCAAAGTGTAGGTAAAAGAGAAGCCGAAGTTGATTGGTTAAAAAAACAATTTGAGATTGAAGATAAGTATGCAGCTATTAAGGATTTAAAGAAATACGTCATTGACCCTGCGATAAAAGATGTTAATACACATTCAAATTATCAAGTGAGTTGGACGCAGAGAAAAACAGGGAGAAAAGTGACGCATTTAACCTTTGAATTTAGTGAGAAACAACCGCCAGCTCCTTTAAAAAAGGTAGTTTCTAAAACTAAATCGACAAAGAAAAAAATAGTGGAGATTCAAGAGGATAAAATTGATAATTTGGATTACTTTGCGGGTTTGCGCAAAAAATATGGCGATGCGGTGAAAGATAAATTTTCCCAAGATATTGTAGAACAATTAAAAGCTCAAGGGCGTTGGTAAAGTTTTAGACTTTATTATATTTCTAATAATTTACTAATTTCTTTTAAATCTTCTTTGTTTGGTGAACGATGAACTTTTAACAACCAATCACCACCCCAAAGTAAGTTAAAATTATATTGAGGATAGCGGTGATGCAAGTAATGGTGGTGAATAATAAATTGTCCGTATTGAGTGTTTAGAAAATATTTAATCAAAAGAGGGGCTTGTTGGTTGATTTCAATGCGTGATTTATGTAACCAAGTATGAATAAAGCAGCTTAAAATAGTATGTGCGCATAAAATGGGAATTACCATTAGCATTTCATAAAAGCCAAATAAGAAATAAAATAAGGGGAGGCTTATTAAAGGAAAAGAAAACATTAAAAATTCCCATAAAGTAGAAATTGTTAAGCCGTAATTTGTTTGCTGAATTTGAAGAAATGCACTACCAAATATTTTTTGTAAATGTGCATCTACTTTGTGTTGTTCTTGCTCATTACAAAATTGGACAGTGTAGTGTTTGCGAAAGGTTAAACAATGATGCACAACATGGTGAGAATACCAACCGCGTATGAGTAGTTGGGATAGGTTTTTACCACAAGTTTCGCTGTTTTTTATCAGCGTGAAGAATCCAGCCGTGCAATATCGTTTCCCAGCAGCTTGCTAAAAGATAAGCTAAACCTGAACAAAGTAATGTAAGCATTTTTACACCAGAATATGATCTAACCAGCTAAGGAAACGCATCTTGCATGTTTATAGCATCATTTATCTTATTGCATAGTCTTTTACTGTACCTCCTATGCTTGCTGTAGATGAAAGAGGATAAAATACATCTGCTATTAACTGTTCTGTAAGTACAACATCAGAGTTAGCATATTGCATTAATAAAGCGGAGTAATATTTAGCATTATCAAATCCATTATCACCGATAGACTGGTAATCAGAATTTCCATGAAGAGTTGGACTTTGAGATGTGTAGTTTTGAAATAAATTAATTTGACCTTCGCTATTACGTTGTACATGTGCTGAAGCCCAAGTATCTTGTACATAATGAGATGCTTTTCCTAGTACAAACGCGGCTAGACCATAGTTTTGATTTGCCATATTGGTTCTGTACTTGTGCAGTAAACGAACCGTATCTTTAGCCATCTTGCTTTGCATTTCTTTTGCGGAACATTCGTTATACGTCATTCCGTGCATCCATGATGTATTACCATAATGTGATTGATAAAGATCATCTATACTGGGATCAACTCCTCGTATGGTGTCTAGTATAGGCTCAGATAGATCACTATCTTCCCACCAATTTCGTACTCCTATTATTGTTTCATAGGCATCAGGAAAATAGCTTTTGAAATTATCTACAACAAAGTCACTTACTTCTTCTGTTGCTTCGTTATAAAGTTTTACAATTTTCCAGCTACTCATTTCTTCAGATATTTCTCTGATTTTTTTATCTGCCATCATTACTTCTTTTGTTGGTATAATGGAATTTCCATTTTTTAACATTGGCAAATCTGGTGACATAGAACCAAAAACGAGATTTTCAACAAATTCTTCTTCGTTAAAGTTTGGCATATTCGATATATTTGAACTTATTGTATCATTATAAGCATAAACACTTATTCTGCTATGTGTTGGTAAATCGAACAAACCAAGAGGATCGGTATAATTTATTGGATTATTATTTACATATCCAAAGCGATGCAAACTACTAGGATTACTTAATTTTCCTCGATAAATATCTTGATTTAACCAAACGCCCGTTTGAGGTTCGTAGAAACGCGCTCCGAAATAATTTAAGCCCGTAATTTCCTCAAATTCTTTACCCTGCATTTCATCGAATTGTTTGTCGGTGAGGGTGTAATGATTATGCGGTTCGGTGAAATTACCCGTGTCCGCAATCACGCCGCCATACGGGTCATAACGATAATTGTGATGCGAATTGCCGTTGTGTTTGGTTAATCACTGGGTCGATGGTTCGAGTCCGTCTCGGGGAGCCAATTTTTCAATAAGTTATAAAAATCCGCAAGAATCCACCCAGTGGAAAATCTAAAAAAATTCCCTTTGATTTCAATTAATTAAAAAATCGTTTTGCAGTTATTTTGCAAAAAATTTAATGCAAAATTTGATGACAACGCGGATAGTTCCTACAACCCCAAAACTCATTGCCATTTGATTTAGAAGAACGCCGAACCATTTTAATTCCACAATGTGGACAAGTTGGAGTTGAATAGTCGCCATCAGTTGCAAATTCTAATAATTTGTTTTGTTGATTGGCAGACAATTGAGAAATAAAACCAAGAAAACGATCGCCAGTTACCAAATCTAAGCGACATTTACCTTGATTTCTAATTTGACGAGCCACGTTAATTGCATCAAGACTAAAACGACCAGAAGTAATTAAAAAACCTAACTTAGCTCTATGTAAAGTTAAGACACCAAAAAACTCTCTTGTTTCCTTTACGCCTACCAATGTTTTAGACCACGCTTTACATTGTACTAATGCTTCTAATTCATTATTTCTATATAAATAAATATCAATTCCCCCATCTGCTCCTAAATTGCAGGATTTTGTTTGATAACCCATTATACGAAAATAAGAAGCAACAACCCCTTCAAATCTTCTCCATTCTAATTTCTGCAATAAATCCAAAGACCATTTATTAATAGAGCCTTCATTTACAAAAAAAGGAGGAGAATAACTTGCCTTGCGCATTTGTTCTTCAAATTCTGCGCGTCGCTTTGAATTTTTAATTAAGGAATCAACTTCATCAGAAACTTTATCTTTAGAAGAATCTGAAGGAGGAATAAAAGAATAATTACGATGATTCTTAACCGTAATACCAGAAGGAGGTTGATAAGGATTATTAATTACACGAAGATTAGCTTTTTTATAAGTGTTTAAATCAGAAGAATTTATTTCTTTAAATTTAGAAGACTCATGCTTAGATGAAGAATTAAGACTATGCCAACGATGAACAAAAAGAAATACAAAAAAAAGTAAAGACATAAAAAAGAAAAAAATCTCCATAGTCTTATCTCACTTCATTAAAACGCATTAAACTAACAATGCGCTGAACAACCTGTTTATCATTAGGCGAAAGAAAAGAAAAATCCTTTAACAAAGAAATAGCCTCAACTGGAAAATCCGATTTATGAGATTTAGGAGTTATAACCCAATCAGGCAAATCCGGTCTAATATCTCTCGGATCAACATCTAAGAAATAAGCAAATTTAAGCGTTGCTTCCACGCCAAGAGGAAAAGCACCTCGAACATATTGAGAAACAGAAGATTGATTCATACCCAAAAAATCAGACGCAGTTTCCTGTGTAAAAGATCGTTCCCGTTTTCTCTGATCCCAAATAGCTCGCAAACGTTTTGCAGCTTCAATATCTAAATCAGTCATTTTTCTATCCATTCTAAAATTATTAGTCAAACCAATATTTTTTCCAAATGTCCAAAACAATAAAAAAAACGCTTGCATTAATAAAATGTCTATGACAGTATATCACTAAATGTCAAAATCAATAATAAAGATTATCACCATGAGCGCAAAAGTAACGAACTACTATCGCCAATACAAAATCAAGGATAAATTCCATAAATTGATTTTGATGATACTTAGCGAGCAATCCAACGAACAAGGCACTTGCTACCCCGGCGTTTCCAAAATCGCAGGAGAATGCTCCGTTTCAGAGCGAACCATTCAAAGAGCTATTAGTAAACTCGAAGAAAGTGGCGAAATCGGTCGCTCTCTTAATAACGGTCAAGTCACATCTACCGGCAAAACTAATCTCTATTTCTTAAATGCCTATCGTATTAGTGTGGGTTTAGAGCCTCTCATTACCAAATCTCCTTTTGTCGGTCCTAGTGTGTCACCCCGTGTCAAATCAACAAGAAAATCAAGCCAAGCGGTGACAAAAATAAATTCAAGCGGTGACAAACATCATGTCACCCAAACCAAATACCAGAACCTTTATGTTTCAACCAACACACAAGAAGCGAAAAACCTTATTAAAAATGAGGTTGCTACGCAACACCAGTTCGGTGAGAGCAAACTCCACAATGAACCACTAACCCCAATCGTTGATAAATCGGCTAGGGATATTGAGTCTCAAACGGTTAA